>JACXTT010002135.1_pt1 | contig 31688 bp, 33 predicted proteins | sample 9270951 | NCBI WGS metagenome assembly JACXTT01 (sample SAMN15532306, study PRJNA645909) | rock metagenome | isolation source: weathered quartz diorite | place: Puerto Rico | collected 2017-06-21
CGCGGTCTGCTCATCCGCTGGTCGAAGAAGCCCGACAACCACCGCGCCCTGCTGCAACTCGCCTGCGGACTGATCACCTGGCGCCTCGCAACCGCTGAACACCTACCGGGATAGGCTCTTAGCCGCGCCCACGGATGGGGGCCTGCACACGGCGCAGCAGTGCCGGCTCGATCGGCACCAAGGCAACCAGCCTTGCCACCGCTCGATCCGTCCCTGCTGCTTGGTGCATGCCCTCCCCGCAGGCATGCCTAACCCACATCAAGCCTCTAGTTCTCAGCCCGTCGGTCGCGGCCTTCGGTCAGCCGCGGATGACGTCGTGGAGCGTGTAGTAGTCGTTGCGGCTCGGCCGCGCAACGCCCGGATCGGCACGTACGTAACGGCCATGCTTTCTCCCTTCCGGTTGGGACGCACCCGATCATAGGCGTGCCGATCTCGAGAAGACACGGATCGAGATACCGAGGAGGAACGCCGCAAAGATCGCGACGACGGCGAGGCTGAGCGACGCCATTGCAGTCGGGCTGGTCATCCGCCAGATGTCATGGAGACCGCTCGAATCGCCGAGAAGCCCGTAGCGCAGCAGAGCGAGGCCGTGTGTGAGCGGGAGGAACCTCGTGATCCAGGTGAGCCCGACGGGGAGCGCGGTGATCGGGAACAGAGAACCTGCGAGGAACCAGGGGACGATGGCGATGACGGGGACGCGGCCGATGTACTCCTCCTGGCTCGAGACGCGCGCGGCAAGCGTCTCGGCGGCGCCGTACATCGCGATCGCGAACAGGAGCGCGGCAGCGAGGAACCAGGCAACACCGGCCCCGGTCGGGTGGAAGTGGATTCTGCGTGCCACTGCGAACCCGATCAGTGCGGCCACCTGGAGACCGGTGACGGCGAGTGCCACGAGCAGGTTGCCGAGCACCAGCAGCCCGCGCGGAATGGGTGCGGCGAGCAGCTCGCGCTGCGCGCCGTTCTGCCTGTCGGAGATGACTCCGATTCCCGCGAACATCGTGTTCAGGGGGATCAGCAGACCGAGCGTCCCGACTGCGACGAACGACTCGTAGGACGCGTCCGTGTGGAGCGCCTTCTTCAACGAGGGCGCGATCACGAGCGCGAACAGGATCGGCGTCAGTAGCGGCACGACGAGCTCGCGAGGGGTGCGGGCCGCGAGCTGGAAGCGACGGCGCGCGAGCGTCAGCAGCGGGGCGAGCCCGACGTGTCGTCGAGCCGGACGCCCGAGTGTGGTGGGAAATGCGGTCACGGTGTCCATGGGGATCTCCTTCGGATCGAGATGGGTCAGGCGGCGTCGGCGAGCAGGTCGCCGGTGAGCTGGAGATACACGTCGTCGAGCGTCGGCGGCCTGCTCGTGACCACTGCAGCGAGACGGAGCTCGTCGACGGCGGCGACGGTCTCCGCCGCCGTCCTCTGGTGCAGCGGGACGGTGATCGTCGAGCCGACCGTGAACGCGTCCTCGCCCGCAACGCCGTGCGACCGGAGTGCCGCCAGGGCCGCACCCGTCTCGCCGTTGACACGTACCTCGACGAGCTCGGGACCGAGGCCGGCCAGAAGTGCGGCGGGTGTGTCGAGCGCCACGATCCGTCCGGAGCGGATGATCGCGATGCGATCGCACAGCCGCTCCGCCTCGTCCAGGTAGTGGGTCGTGACCAGGATGGTCATCTCCGACCGGTCGCGCAGTCCCGCGATGACGTCGAGCAGCTCGTGCCGGATGCGCGGGTCGAGACCGACGGTCGGCTCGTCGAGAAACAGCACCTGCGGTGCAGAGGCGAGTGCTCGAGCGATCTCGAGCCGGCGCCGCTCGCCGCCGCTGTAGCTGCCGACGGGGCGGTCGATGAGCTCGGCCAGCCCGAACGTCTCGACGTACTCGTCGGTGCGGTCCCTCGCGGCGGCCGGATCGATGCCCCAGAGGCGTACGTGGACCTCGAGGTTGCGGCGGCCCGTCAAGGCCCGGTCGACGACGGAGTCCTGGAAGACCACGCTGCTGACCCTGCGGGCAGCAAGCGGCTCCTTGGCGACGTCGAAGCCGGCGATCCGGGCGGTCCCGCTCGTCGGGACGACCATGGTCGTGAGCATCCCCACCGTCGTCGACTTGCCTGCCCCGTTGGGGCCGAGCAATCCGAACACCTCGCCGGGCGCCACGTCGAAGTCGATCGCCGCTACCGCCTCGACATCGCCCGGGTAGGTCTTGCGAAGCCCGCGCACCTCGATGGCGACCGGGGCTACGGAGGTCTCTCGATGACTGAATTTCACGGTTCCCTTCCTTTCGTCACATCGACTGCTGGTGGAACGTCACTGCTATGACGGATCCCGACGGAAGGATGTGACCGTGGACGCGCAGACCTGGCAAGCAGAGCGATTCGAAGAGCATCGACCACACCTGAAAGCGGTCGCCTACCGGATGCTCGGCTCGATGAGCGAGGCAGAGGATGCCGTTCAGGAAGCCTGGCTGAGGCTGAGGCGGTCAGACGCGGACGCGGTCGCCAACCTCGGCGGGTGGCTCACTACGGTCGTCGGTCGCGTCTGTCTCGACGTGCTGCGCGCGCGCCGCACGCGTCGCGAGGACTACGTCGGCAGCTGGCTCCCCGAGCCGATCGTCAGCCTCGACAGCGAGACCAATCCGGAGCAGGAGGCGCTCCTCGCGGACTCGGTCGGCCTGGCGCTGCTCGTCGTGCTCGAGACGCTCTCGCCGCCCGAGCGGCTCGCATTCGTGCTCCACGACATGTTCGCGGTGCCGTACGACGACATCGCCCCGATCGTAGGACGGACGACGGTCGCGACCCGCCAGCTCGCCAGTAGGGCCCGGCAACGCGTCCAGCAGACCACGCCGCAGCAGGACGTCGACGTCTCCCACCAGCGAGAGATCGTCGACGCGTTCCTGGCGGCATCACGCGCCGGCGACTTCGACGCGCTCGTCGCGGTGCTCGACCCGGACGTCGTCTTCAGGGCTGACACCGGTCCAGACAGCCCGCTCGCGCGGCCGCCGGTCCGGGGCGCAGAAAACGTCGCCCGCCAGCTCCTCGCACGCGGCACCCGCTTCGCACCTCTGGCGAGGCCGGCGCTCGTCAACGGCGCCGCGGGCGTCGTGGTCGGAGCCGGCCCGCGACCGTTCGCCGTCGTCGGCTTCACGGTGGCAGAAGGCCTGATCGTCGAGATCGACCTGATCATCGACCCCGAGAAGCTCGACAGGATCGTCCTCGAGGCGTGAGCGAGGTCAGACAGCCTGCGTCAGCGGCTCGTCGTCGCGCAGAAGACCGTGACGCATGGCGAACAGGCCCGCCGTGGCGCGAGTGGATGCGTGGATCTTCGCGTAGATGTGCTCGACGTGGTTCCCGGCCGTCTTGGGCGAGATGACGAGTCGCGCCGCGATCTCCTTGTTCGACAACCCACGCGCGAGCAGGCGCAGCACCTCCACCTCTCGCCGCGTCAGGCCGGCGGGCCCTTCGCGGCGGCGCGGAACCCGCTGACCGGCTGCACCGAGCACGGCATCGACTGCCTCCGGATCGAGACGCCCGGCCCTGACGTCGGCGCGGAGCTCTGCCGCCGCCTCATCGGGTGACCGCTCGGTGCGGTAGGGCCTCGGCTCGCGCATCGCCTGGAAGGCGTTAGCCGCGCCGAGAATCCGCGCTGCACGAGAGATCTCGTTCCCCGAGATCCCGCGCGGATAGCCCGAACCGTCCAATCGCTCCTGGTGCTGCACCGCGACGGCGCCGAGCCGCGCCAGAGCCCTGGACGCGTGCAGCATGCGCTCCGTCAGGTACGGGTGGAACCGGACGCGCTCCCACTCACCCGCGCCCAAAGGTCCGGGCTTGTCCCAGATCGCGTTCGAGACACCCAGGCGTCCGAAATCGTGGACGAATCCCGACCGGCGCAGGAGGCTTACTTCGCTGTCGGCGAGCTCGAGCTGCGCGGCCGCTCCCGACGCGAGATCCGCCACGGCCCGTGAATGACCGAGCGTGTACGGCGACTTCAGATCGACGAAGTTGGCGATCGCCTCGAGCGCCGCGTCGAACCGGTCATCGGAGAGCATCACCGCGAGCGCGGGCTCGCCCGCGATCACCGCGTCCCAGGTCCGGATCGAGTCGAGATCGCCCAGGATCGGGCCGGGCTCCGCGCAGAGAAGCGCTGACAGATCCGGGTCGAACTGCTTGCCACCCCTTCGGCGCGCGACCAACGTCGCCCGTTCGACTCCACCGATGCGGTACGCGACCTCGACGAACTCCGCGAGCCCCGCGATCCTCGCCGCAAGGGGGATCTGGTCTCTCTTCAAGCCGTTCGGCCAGCCCTTCCCGTCCCATTGCTCGTAGGACGCACCCACGGCGGCGAGCACCTCGCTCGAAAGCCCGAGCTCCTCGGCCAGTGCCCGCGCCAGGCCCGCGTGCTGGGCGATCATGTTTTCGACGTCGCGGTGGCCGGACACGGCGAACTCGAGCCCGAGCCGGAACCGGTGCAGCAGCGGGCTGCCGGCCCCGAGCTTCCGCATGCCCGCGACCATCGCCCGGACGCTGCCGAGATCGTGCTCGTACTTTCCCGACTTGAGGGCGATGTCATCGCCGAACCACTTCGCCTGCTCGTGAGCGTCCGTGTGGCAGCCGACGTTGACGAGCAGAGCGGTGTAGTAGACGACCGCACGCTCCTCCTCCTCGAGACCCAGGCGCTCGGCGATTCGCAACCCGATCAGGCATTGCCGGAGCACGTGCTCCATCGGCTGGCCAAAGCCGAGGTCGATCCCGAGCGAGAGGGCGGCGACAAGCTCTGCCAGGCGGACGCCCGGACGATCCGCATCGCCACTCACGACGCGTCCGGCTCGCTAAACCGAGCCGAGCTTTTTGGCCGCACGCTTCTCGGAGCGGCGTTCCTTGAGCGTCTTCTGAGGCGCTTTCTTCTGTGGGTGCTTCGGCTTGTCCGAACCCTTCGGCATACCAGGATCCTACGCGCAGCGCCTCGTTCGTGCGATCGTGGCTTCATGGCACCGTCCCCCGCGATTTCTGCCGCAGCGCCTGCGGGCGTCCCCTACCGCTGGGTGGTCCTCACGGTCGGGACGGCGGCTCAGGCGAGCGTCTCGGCGGTGTTCCTCGGGATCGCGGTCCTGGCCCCGGAGCTGCGTGCGCGCTTCGGCCTCTCACTCGGTGAGACGGGCGTCGTGCTCGCCGCGGTCGGCATCGGCATGACGCCCACGTTGCTCGCCTGGGGACTACTCGCGGACAAGGCGGGCGAGCGACTCGTGATTCCGATCGGACTTGCCGCAGCGGCCGCCGCGCTCGCGGTATCGGGGTTCGTGAGCAGCTCGCACATCTTCATCCTCTTGCTGGTCGCGGCCGGTGCATTCGGGGCGAGCGTCAATGCGGCCAGCGGGCGAGCCGTGATGCAGTGGTTTCCCCGCTCGGAACGCGGCCTCGCCCTCGGGATCCGGCAGGCGAACGTCCCGGTCGGCGGACTCGTCTCGGCACTGGCCCTGCCGCCGCTCGCTGCGTCGGCGGGTGTGGGCTGGGCGTTCTTCGCCCTCGGGACCGCCTGCGCCGCCTGTGCCGCCTGCGCCGCGATCCTGTTGCGCGACCCCTCCCACCGCGAGCCACAGCCTGCGACCTCGAGGCCGCTGCGCGACCCGGCGACATGGCGGATCTCCTGGAGCGCTGCGCTCCTGGTGGTCGGGCAGACCGCGACGATGAGCTTCACGGTTCTCTTCCTGCACACGGCACGCGGCTTCTCGACCGGATCGGCGGCGGCGGTACTGGCCGGCGCACAGGTGCTGGGCGCGTGCACGCGGATCGGCGCCGGCCACTGGTCCGACCGGCTCGATGCGCGCATCGCGCCGATGCGGCACCTCGCGCTCGGCGTCACCGGGACCCTCGTCCTGGTCGCGGTGCTGACGCACGCGTCGACCTGGCTGCTCGTTCCCTCGCTCGTATGTGCAGGCGGTGTCGGGCTGTCGTGGAACGGGCTCTCGTTCACCGCCACGGCGGAGATCGCCGGCAGCAACGCGTCGGGGGCCGCACTCGGTCTCCAGCAAACGGTGCTCGGGATCGGAGGCACCATCGCGCCGATCGGCTTCGCAAACGTCGTCTCGGCCGCATCGTGGCGCGTCGCGTTCCTCGTCGCGGGCGTCTTCCCGCTCCTCGGCTGGATCATGCTGCGCCCGCTGGCCGAGCGGCGCGGTTGATGCGCTAGATTCGCGGCCCGTGGTCGAGACGCGATCGACGTTCGCGAGCCGCAACCGGCCCTCCTTCGGAGCCTGGTGCGTGATCCCGAGCAGCTTCACGGCGCAGCTGATGGCGTACGCGGGCTTCAACTGGCTGTGCATCGACATGCAGCACGGGATGGCCGGTTACACAGAGCTGCGCTCGATGGTGCAGGCGGTGCGGCCGACGGGCGTGCCGGTGCTCGTCCGCCTTTCCTCCAACACCGGCGCCGAGATCATGCGAGCGCTCGACCTCGGTGCGGACGGCGTGATCGTCCCGATGGTCGGCAGCGCTGCCGAGGCGGTGGCCGCAGTGGCCGCATGCCGCTACCCGCCCGACGGGATCCGCAGCTGGGGCCCGAGCGGCGCCGGCATCGGTCGCCCGGACTACTCCACGGAAGCCGCGAACCGGGACGTCGTCTGCCTGGTGATGATCGAGACGAGCACGGGTCTCGCCAACGCCGACGAGATCGCGGCCGTCCCCGGCCTGGACGGCATCTATGTCGGCCCCAACGATCTGGGACTGGCGCTCGGATTGACGCCGATGCTCATCGACCACGGCCCGGTGCTGACCGAGGCGATCACCACGATCGCCGGCGCCTGCGCGCGGCACGGGATCGTGGCCGGTGTGGCGGTCTACGAGCCCAACGCCGCTGCCGCTGTCGCGAAATGGCAAGGTGTCGGCTACACGCTCTTCGGGCTGCCGTCGGACTCGCTGCTGCTGCGCCGGGCTGTCGACGGGTTGGTTCAATCGCTCGGCCCGCCGTGAACGCGGCGCGCCGCCGAGTCGTCCTCGTCTCCGAGATCGCCCGTCTCGGCCGGGAGCAGCTGGACGGGCTCGAGGAGGACTTCGAGCTGGTCGACCGCTATGACCTCGACAACGTCCGCGACGAAGACCTTCTCGCCGACGGCCTCGAGGGTGCGTGGGGAGTCGTCGCGGGCAGCGAGTCGTACACCGGGATGTTGCTCGATCGCCTACCCAGCCTGCGGATCATCGCCCGCTGCGGTGTCGGCTTCGACGCCATCGACGTCGACGCCGCCACGGCCCGTGCCGTGGTCGTCTCGACGACGTCAGACGCGAACGCCGACGGCGTCGCCGACCTGACGCTCGCATTGATGCTCGCGTGCCTGCGCAGGGTGTTGACCGGTGACCGCTCGGTCCGCGGGGCCGGGTGGCGCCTGCCTGGGCTCTCGGGAGATCTCACCGACGCGACGGTAGGGATCATCGGTCTCGGCCGGGTCGGCCGGAACGTCGCACGGCGCCTGAGCGGGTTCGGCTGCCGCCTGCTGGCCGTAGAGCCGTATCCCGACCGGGAATTCTGCCGCGAGTACGGCGTTGAGGTCGGCGAGCTGGACACGATTCTCCCGCTCCTCGACGTGCTCACCATCCACGCTCCTCTCAACGCATCGACCCGCAAGCTGATCGGCGCGCGTGAGCTCGCTCGGCTCAAGCCTTCAGCCGTCGTGGTCAACACCTCGCGGGGCGACGTCGTCGACCAAGAGGCGTTGATCGCAGCGCTCACGGCGGAGAGGCTGGCCGGTGCCGGGCTCGACGTCTACGAGCGCGAGCCGCTCCCGGCCGGCCATCCGCTGACGCGGCTCGACAACGTCGTGCTCAGCCCGCACGCCGCCTCGTTCTCGCACCGGACGGTCGGGCGAATGCTGGACTCGATCCGCACGAGCCTCACGAGCGCGGCGGCGGGCGCGCTGCCGCAGGGCTGTCTCAACCCCGAGGCACGCCGGTGAGTCGCCGTCAGCGCCTGACGCTGGTCGCCGCGATCCTCGGCTCGGGGATCACGCTGATCGACGGGACGATCGTCAACGTGGCGTTGCCGGCGATCGAGCGCGACCTCGGCGGGGGCCTGCCGTCGCAGCAGTGGGTCTCGAACGCCTACCTCCTCGCGCTCGGCTCGCTGATCCTGATCGGCGGCTCGCTCGGCGACATCTACGGCGTGCGCCTCATCTTCGCGGTCGGCGTTGGGGCCTTCGGTGCGTTTTCGGTCCTCTGCGCCGTCGCTCCCACGATCGAGGTCCTGATCGCCGCGCGCGCGCTCCAGGGCGCGGCCGGGGCGCTGCTGATGCCGAGCTCACTGGCGATCATCGTCGGCGCGTTCGCGGATCACGAGCGTGCCGCCGCGATCGGGAGCTGGACCGCCTGGGGTGGGATCGCAGCGGTCGTCGGACCGCTCGCCGGCGGCGAGATCGTCGACAACGTCTCGTGGCGGTGGATCTTCGCCCTCAACGTCCCGCTCGTCGTGGGAACGCTGCTGCTGATCCTCGCCGCCGTCCCGGCGACGGCTCGCGTGAGCGGCCGGCGCGTCGATCTCGTCGGCGCGCTGCTCTGCGTCCTCGGCCTCGCCGGCTGCGTGTTCGCGCTGATCGAGCAGCCGCGCTACGGCTGGGGCCACCCTGCGATCTTCGTGCCGCTGGCGTTAGGCCTCGCCGCGTTCGCCGCGTTCCTCGTCTTCGAGCGGCGCACCCCGGCGCCGATGCTGAAGCTCGACCTGTTCGCGCGCCGGAACTTCGCCGTCGGCAACATCGAGACACTCACGATGTACGCAGGTCTCTCCATCCTGTTCTTCTTCCTCGTCATCTACCTGCAGCAGGTGGCCGGCTACAGCGCGTTGCGCAGCGGGCTGACGACGGTTCCGGTGACGCTCGTCATGTTCGCGCTGTCACGCCGGTTCGGCGCCCTCGCCGACCGCTACGGCCCACGATTGTTCATGGGCGCCGGGCCGCTGATCGGCGCGGCCGGCATCCTGCTGTTCCTCAGGGCAGGTATGCACGTGTCGTACGTCCGCGACCTCCTCCCCGGGCTGCTCCTGTTCTCGCTCGGCCTCACCGTCACGGTCGCTCCGCTCACCGCGGCAGTGCTCGCGGACGCCGACGAGACGGACGCGGGCATCGCATCGGCGATCAACAACGCCGTCGCCCGCGTAGCCGGGCTCGTCGGCGTCTCGGTGGTCGGCGTCGTCGTGGCAGGCACGCTCACGGGCGACACCTTCGTGCGGAACGCCCAGTCGGTTCGTGCGTTCCACCACGCGATTCTCATCTGCGCGTCGCTCGTCGCAGCCGGCGGCGGCGCCGGTGCTCTCGGCATCACGAACCCGAGGCGAACCGTGAGGGCCGAAGGCTGCGCCGGCGGCCAGCTCACCGGCGCACCCGAGTCCGCAGGCACCGCTCGAGCCGCCTGATAGAGGCTCGATTGGGAATGCCGAACGGCCGTTCGGCGTTTCCATCTATGACGCCGGGCTGCGGGGCAGTTCCGCAGCCGGGCCGGCGCCTCTCCTCAGGAGACAGATTTCCCGCCCACGACGGCGGTTTCGACCACGGAAGGACAGAACATGCGTGCGGCACTTCATCCCACCCTCGTCGCCACGACGGCGACCTGTGGCAACTGCGGAACGACCTTCGCAGTGCGCTCGACAGCGCGCGAGTTGCGCGTCGACGTCTGCTCGCACTGCCACCCGGCATACACCGACGAGCCTGCTCGCCAAACGAGCCGCGGCTCGCAGGTCGAGCGGTTCGCCCGGCGCTGGGGCACTGGCGCGCCGCGCGCCGCAGCGAACTGATTTGACACGAAACACGAACAGAAAGGCACGAGTGAGCAACACAGCATTCATGGACGAGCTCGGCGGCTTCGACGCGGTCGAGGTCGGAGACGAGCCCGTCGAGGGCGTCGAGGCACTCGCCGCGGGCGAGGGCTTCGACGACGTGCTGGACCAGCACGACCTCGTCGACGCGGACGACAGCGAAACGACGGACGACGAGCCCGCCGACCTCGCCCTCGAGGCGGAAGACGTGATGGGTGACTCCCTGAGCCTGTTCCTGCGCGAGATCGGTCGCTACCCGCTCCTGACCGCAGCCGAGGAGGTCGTGCTGGCCAAGCGCGTCGAGCGCGGAGACGAGGCCGCGAAGGAACGGATGATCACCTGCAACCTCCGTCTCGTGGTCGCGAACGCGAAGCGCTACCGGGGCCATGGCGTCCCGTTCGGCGACCTCATCCAGGAGGGGACGATCGGGCTCAACCGGGCGGTCGAGAAGTTCGACTGGCGCAAGGGATTCAAGTTCTCCACCTACGCCACCTGGTGGATCCGGCAGGCGTGCCAGCGTGCGATCTCCAATCAGGCGCACACCATCCGGATCCCGACGCACGTGCAGGAACGTCAGCAGAAGCTGGGCCGGTCGCGCACACGACTCGAGCTCGAGCTCGGACGCGAGCCGACTCTCGAGGAGCTCGCCGAGGACACGGGCTACAAGCTCGAGCACGTCGACGAGGCGCTCAACACGGTCGACGCGAACATCTCCCTCAATCGTTCGATCGGAGATGACGGCTTCGAGCTGGGAGACCTCTTTCCCGACGAGGGCGCGACGGACCCGGCAGAGGCCGGCCTCGCCATCCTCCGCGACCGGCGCATCGACGAGGCACTCGCGCAACTCGACGAGACGGAGCGGCGAGTACTCGAGCTGCGCTTCGGCTTCGACGGAGAGCAGCGCACACTGGAGGCGATTGGCAAGGAGCTCGGCATCAGCCGTGAGCGGATCCGGCAGCTGGAGAACCAGGCACTCGCCCGGCTCCACGGAGAGCTCGCCGACCTCGAAGCCGACAACGACGACCTCGCACTGGCGGCGTAACGGCGGGTTGATCCGGGTAGACGGAGACCGATGAGCTCTCTCGCCCACCAGCAAACAGCCACGCCGACGGCCTTCACGGTTTTCGACGCGCTCGACCTCCTCGACTGGAAACGCCGCATCTTCGCGCTGTACGGGGAGGTCCGCGCGTCGCCGGACCCGGAGGCTGCATGGAACCTGTGGCGCGACGTGCGCGAGAGCCTCTACCGCACGCACCCTCAGTCGCCGCTTCCACGCGATCGACGTGGTCAGTACGGCAACGCCTTTTATCCGTACGACCCCGCCTACCGGGTCGTCGCGGAGATCGGCGACGGCGCGCCGCAGCCGGGGGCGCTGCCCGCGAGCACGGGCGGAACGTTTGCGTTCACGAGGATCGGCAGAGCTCGATTCACGCTCCTCGGTGACGCGTACGAGCTGGACCTGAGCTGGAACGAGGGCTACGGCGGCGGCGTGCTGCTGGCGGTTGCCGACGAGACGAGTGGGAGCGAGACGTACGGCGGCGGCCGTTACGTCCTCGACACGGTCAAGGGCGCGGATCTCGGCACCGACGGGAGCCGGCTGATCGTCGACTTCAACTTCGCGTACAACCCGTCCTGCGCCTTCGACTCACGCTGGGCGTGCCCGCTGGCGCCTCCAGCGAACTGGCTGCCGGTCCGTCTCGAGGTCGGGGAGCGCGCCCCGGGGCTCTGACAGAATCGGCCGCGTGCCGTTTCTGCGCCTGATCGACCCTGACGAGGCCGACGGGCTGCTTCGCGAGGAGTACGACGCCGCCCTGGCGCGAGCGGGGAAGGTCTTCAACATCGTCAAGGCGATGAGCCTGCGGCCGGCCGTGCTACGGGAGTCGATGCGGCTCTATTGCGAGGTCATGTTCGGATCCTCCGGGCTGACACGGCAGGAGCGCGAGCTGCTCGCCGTGGTGGTCTCCCGCGAGAACGATTGCCACTACTGAATTCGGGCACATGCCGACGACCTCCGTGCCGAGGGCGCCCCGAACGATCTCGTCGAGCAGGTGGCGGTCGACTACCGCAGGGCCGAGCTCGAGCCGAGGATGCGTGCCCTGTGCGACTTCGCCGCGACGCTGACACGGGAATCGGCCACGGTCACGGCGGCCGACATCGAGGCATTGCGAGCGCTGGGACTAGACGACCCGGGCATCCACGACGCGATCCAGGTGGTCGCGTACTTCAACTACGTCAACAGGGTCGCCGACGCGGTCGGCGTCGAGGACGAGCCCGAGTGGGGAGGCGGTACGAGCGATGTCTGAGGGCCCTCAAACGCCCACACGAGGCCGGCCTGCAACTGATCGAGCCACTCGCCCTTCCGCGTCGGAACGAGCCTCAGTGTGACGGGTAGGTGCAGCCGTCTCAGCCTCGCCGCGAAGTTCAGCGTCTCCTGCTCCTTGAACCAGTGGCTGTGGTTGGGACCGCTGCCCAGGAAGAACTTCGTCTCGAGCACGCGGAGCTGCGCCGCCTCCAGCGACAGGAGCCGGACGGGGTCGTTCGCAGCCAGGGTCTTCGCGTCGGCGTGCTTGAAGGGCCCGTCGTGGAGAACCTTGAAGTAGCCGCTCCAGGACTCGATGCGGCCGAAGACCGACGCAGAGCGCAGACCGATGTCGACGGCCCCGAAGCCACCCGCGGAGAGCCCGGCGAGCGTGCGCCCCGCCGCGGTCGGGATCGTCGGCAGGTGCGCGTCCACCCACGGAACGACGCCGTGGACGAGGTAGTCGTACCACGGGCCCGCCCACTCACCGTTGTAGTGAACGTCGGGCCCGGCAGCGGGCACGACCGCGATGAAGGGCTGGATCGCCCCCGACGTGATCAGCTGATCTGCAAGAGCGTCGATGTGGAGCGAGTTGACGTACTCGTCGGGCGCGCCCGGCATGCCGTGGAGCAGATAGACGACGGGGTAGCGCCTCGCCCGGTCGAATCCCGGCGGCAGGTAGAGGAAGCCCGGCCGCAGCGGCTGCGGCGCCCGCGCGTCGGGAAAAACGCCACGGAGGAGCGTCCCGCCTCCGGCGGTGGACTCGACCGTCGTGAAGCCCGGGATCGAGACCGGCGACGAGGGCGCGATCGCAACATGCGGGCTGCCGGGCAGCAGGCCGAAGAGCTGGAGGGCGAACGGCAGCCGCCGGAACCAGCGCATCTCGGCCGTGTGCTTCCACGTGCCGACGAATTGCCAGACGGGTGCGCGCGGCCCGTCTCGCTCGATCAAGTTATAGAGAAGTCCGGTCTGCCGCGCCTGGTCGACCACGACCTTGTCCTTGGTGCTCCACCACAGCTGCAGCGGGACCCCCGAGCCGGCGATCGCGCGTGCATCGTCGAGCGGACTGCGGGCCGCATACGCCCGTGGATCGCCCGCGGGCGTGCCCCCGACCTCCTCCCGCGCCACCCACTGGAGGTAGGTGCCGAACGGGAGGAGCGGAAAGTCGCGGTAGCGCATGGCGAGGTCGGTGTCCGCGTCGAAGGCGGCCGCACCGGCCAGCAGATGCGGGTACCGCGCGACGAGCAGCAACGTCTCCTGGCCGCCCATGCTTCCGCCGAAGGCGTAGACGCGGCGTGGATCGATGCGAAGCCAGGGAAGCCGCCGCCGCAGGATCGCCGGCATGCGGGCGAGATCGTCGATCTGACCCGGGTCGCCCCACGAATAGAGGGCGAACCGGCGACCCTGGCCAGCGGGGTTCACGACCGCGAACGGGCCGTGGGCCGGCAGATCGCCCCAGATGCGCACGTTGCTCCTCGCCGGAATCCCGCGACCGTGTGGCGAGATGACGAGCGGCAGCGGCGGATTGCGCTCCGGCCCGTACCAGCGTGGCAACAGCACGTAGGCCGGCCGGATCCTGCCGTCCCAGGCCCGGTAGCGGACCAAGAGCAGCCGCACGTCGGAGGGCAGCCGGCGACGCTCGACGACGGCAGCAACCGGGCGCGTCGGCGGCGGCGGTGGCAGCGTTACGGGCACGCGCGCGCAGAGCGGAGCTTCACGGCGGCGACGTCACTCGCCTCGGCTCGGCGGCCCGCGGCGTGCGGCTCTCCCCGCGCCAGGCCGGCGCCTCCGACCACGACGGCAGCGAACGCGACGACGCGAGCTGGTCCCGTCCAGCCACCGGGAAGGCCTTCGCCGAAGAGCACGATCCCGGCCACGATCGGGACCGCGTTGGTGAAGAGCGAGGCGAGGCCGGCGGTGGCGAGCACGCCGCCCCGCTGGAAACCGAGTTGGAGCACGACGAACGCGGCGCCGTGGCACGCCAGCAGCACGGCGACGAACACGAGACGAGCACCGCCACCGACGGCCGCCTTGGTGGCGACGTCACCCGACGCGTAGAGCAGACCGGCTGCGATACCGAAGCCGGCTCCGGCACGAAGCGCGCGTCTTCCGGTGAGGACGATGAGCCCTGCGAGCACCACCGAAACCCCGATCCAGAAGGCGACCGCCGATGCACTCGCCCGATCACCCGACGGCGATCCGTGGGCCAGCGAGACAGCTAGCACGACGAGGCCGCCGAGGGCAAGCGCGAGGGAGACGAGCTCCCGGCGGGCGGGCCGGGACGAGCCGAACCGCCAGGCAAGCAGCGCCAGGACGCCGATGCCGCCGGCGGAGACGGACTGGACAAGGGAGAGCGCGGCCAGCTTGAGCGCGCCGACGTACAACACCCAGCCTCCGATCCCGACCAGAAAGCCGATCGTCCAGCGCGTGTGTGTGAAGAGGAGCAGGAGGGAGGTGATCGGACGCCGCAGCGAGAGCGGCGGCATCGCAGCGGCCGCGCCATGCTGCGCCCAGTAGCCCCAGTTGAGCGCGAGCGCCGAACCGAGGGCGGCGAGCAGCCCGACCGCGACCGCACCGCTCATGCAGTCCTCCGCCCGGCGAAGGGAAGGTACGCCTCCGCGGCGAGCGCGGCGAGGCCGATACGGGGCAGATCGAGCCTGCTCTCGAAGACGACGAAGCGTCGCTGCCAGTCCGGGAAGAACTTCCGGTTGAAGAGCAAGAGGTTGTCCAGCTGGAAGCGCCCCTTCAGCGCCAGCAGCGCTCGCCGCTGGACGCGCTGAGAGCCCGTGAGCACGGCCCCAGGGGCGAGCACTGCCGCAAAGGGGGCGAAGTTCAGCGAAATGCGGCGAAACCCGTGTGCGCGGGCCCACTCGATCGTCTCGCAGACGAGCCACTCGTTGAACCCGTTGGGTGTCGTCCGGCGCCGCGGCATCGTGGAAAGGGACAGCGCCGCGCCGGGATGCAAGACGGCGAAGTGGAGGAAGCCCTGGGCCGTGCCGTCCGGCGAGCGGCCGATGACGAAGAGCGCCTCGTCGCCGTCGAGCCTGAAGAGCGAGTCGATCGCCATGACGAAGCCGCGCTCCGGCGCGTCGCCGCGCCATTCCGACGCGATCGCCTCGAGCTCGGCTCGTTGCCTAGGATCGATTCCGACAGCGGCGACGACCTCCGCGCGATAGCCCGCCGCGAGCAGGCGCGACGTCGATTGCCGCACCTTCCGGATCGCGCGCCCCTCGAGCGAGAACGTCTCCACGTCGAGCACCGCCTCGTCGCCGTGGTAGAGGGCCCGCAGACCGTGCCTGCGATAGAGGGCAAGGCAGGCCTCGGAGACACCGAGAATCGCGATGCGCCAGCCACGCGACCTGGCGTACGCGATGAACTCACCCACCAGCCCGTCGAGATCCTCGGGAGGCCCGAGCGGGTCACCCGACACGATCGCCACCCCCCCGACGACTCGGTAGGCGACGAGGGACCGCTCACCCGCGCCGAAGAAGTACGACTTGTCCGCGCGCAGCACGAACGGTGCGAGCGTGTCCGAGCCCCAGGCGGCGACGATCTCGTGCGCGCGCCGGCGCAGACGCTCGTCCCCGTCGACGCGGAATCGCCACGGAGCCAGCCAGGCGGCGAGCAGCGCCGCCGCGCCGGCCAGACCGAGCGCGAACACGGACGGGCCGAACCAGCTCCCGAACGGGCCGGTGAGGTGGTCCGAGCCCCGGAGCGTGCCGCCGACGAGGGCCGTCAGCGTCTCCCGAAGCGCGAAGCCGACGCTGTACGGGCGATCGGCGGCGAGACGGTTCGCCCAGAGCGCGGTCATGCCGTACGCACAGATCGCGGATGCAACCAGCGCGAGCCGCAGCAGCAGGCGGCGCCGGACAGCCGGGTCGCCGCCCACCCGGAAGTCGCCGCGGCGCGCGAGAAGTGCGGCCGCGAACCCCCCCGTCACCAGTGCCCCGTAGTCGCTGTGGGCGAGGTGGAGGACGGTCGACCCGACGAGAAGCGCAAGCGCCAGCTGCCACGATCGGCGGCTGCCGCGAGCGAGACCGCGGGCGACGTAGACGAGCGCAAGCCCGAACGGCGCAGCAAGGGCGCTTGCGAGCGGCCTCGCGCCCGGCGCGAGCTCGGAGACGAAGGTCCTGCTGTGCTCGGGGAAGATCGAGTCGACGACGCCCATCGCGCCCGCGGCAGCCGTGAACCACGCGAGCACGATGGGAAGCCGTCGCCTCGGAAGCACGTCTCCTCTGGCCAGCAGCGCGCCTCCCAGCGCCGCGAGCACAGCAGGAACGAGCACCGCGCGGAGCGTGGCGGCGTCCCGGAACGCCGCCTCGGCGGCGATCTGGCGAACGACGAGGATCGACACGGCGGTCGAGAGGTAGCTCCAGGCGCCGACGAGCAGACCGACGAGCAGGGCAGCGACCAGCCGGCCGACGGCAAGCAGCCGCGCCAGACAGCCGAGAGCGAGTGCGGCGCCACCCCACGCCAACAGGAAGAGCGGGAGCGGAGCCGCCGAGTGTTTGGCGAGCTCGTCGAGCGGCAGCGCGTCGCCGACCGTCGGGCCCGGCAGATGAACAACGGGAGTGACGACGTAAAGCCACCCTGTGGCCGCGACGACGACGCCGAGGCCGACCGGCAACGCCCCGATGCGGGCGGCGATGAGGCCGACCCTATGCATGTCGGCTCCCGGCGACGTGTTTCGACGCCGCGAGCAGCGCACCCGCAGCCTGGTCGCGCCAGATCGCCCAGTTGTGCCCGCCGCGGACGAGACGGAAGCGATGGCCGACGCCGGCTCGCGCGAGCTCTGCTGCAAACGCGGCGTTCTGGGTGCGGAACTCGTCGGCGGTGCCCGAGTACGCCCAGACGTAGGTTCCGGCCTGGCGGAGCGCTCCGGCGACGTGGGGCAACGTCACCAGGGGGCTGTTGGCGGCGATGCGGGCCTGGTCGCCGCCGAAGATGCTCTTCAGGTTCGCCGCCTGCTCGTAGCCGGACCAGCTCTCGATCACCCTGAACTCGCCCGGGTGGTGCAAGCCGATGTTCAGCGCGCCGTAGCCCCCCTCGGAGAGACCGGCGACGATGCGGTCGGACCCGCGCGCAATCGTCCTGTAGCGGGAGTCGACGGCGCGGACGAGATCGCGTGCGACGAACGTCTCCCAGCCCTGGTCCCGCCCGACCCCGTTCGCCCACTCCTTGTCGGTGAAGGAGCCGGTCGACCCGAAGGGCATCACGAGGATCATCGGCCGGATCCGGTGCTCGGCCAGCAGAACGTCCTCCACGACCCCCATGCGGACGGTCTGCAGGAACGCACCGGGCCGACCCGGGAAGCCGTGCAGGAGGTACATGACCGAGTAGCGCCGCTGCGGATGCGCCGCGTAGCCGGGTGGGAGATAGACGTCGACCGGCTGGCTATGGTTCCCGAGTGCGGCGCTGGAGACGTAGAACCGCTCGGTGCTGCCGATCGCCCTGACATACGCGGGATCCCGCGGCGGCGGGAAGCCGCGATACAGCCAGAAGTTGGAGAGGTAGCGAAAGGCGCCGAGGAGACCCACCGCGACGAAGGCAGTCGCGGCGATTGCTACCGCGCCCCGCAGCAGCCAGCTGCGGGCGAGCGGCGTTTCCGATCGCCCGAGCACCTCTCCGGGTGTCATCGCCACAGTCTCAGCGGGACCCGTGCTCGGAACCATCGGATGGACGGGCGTTCAGGCGTGTTCAGTGCCACAGCCCGATCGGAGGATGCGGCGATCCTCCGTTCGGTCGGTTGGCCTCACGCCGCTGAGGCGAGGTGGTCGAGCGCGAGGTCGAGCCACGCGGGCGCGTGGAGCGACCAGAGCACCTGCATGTGCGCACCCGGGTAGATCCGGAACAGGTGTGGCACCCGTGCCTCGGCGAGCTCTTCGTCGAGTTGCTGGTTCTCGGCCCGGAAGCGCTTGTCGTCCAAGCCCACATAGAAGCCGAGCCAGGTGGCCCTGTCCGCGAACCGGCGCCTCAGCGAGGAGACGAACGTGTGGGCGCTCGCATGGGCGTTCTTCTCGTCCGTGCCGAGGTCGAGATCCGTCGTCCCGGTGATGTCGGTCGGGTGGAAGTAGCCGCTCCAGGACTCGATCACCGAGAAGACGCCGAGGTGATGGAGGCCGATCAGCATTGCGCCGTAGCCGCCCGCGGAGACGCCGACGATAGCGCGGCCCTTGCGAGACGCGATCGTACGCAGATGCGCGTCGACGTACCGGACGGCCTCAGTCGCAACGGCCGTCTCCCAGTTGTGACCCGGGCCAGAGTCGAGGTACTCCGAGTCCGGCTCGCCGTTACGCGCCCCCTGCACAGCAACGACGATCGCCGGGCGGTCGAGCGTCGACATCGCACGGCGCAGGAAGTCCGTGCTCAGGTACGCGCTGGACGACGCCGGCAGTCCGTGGAGGAAGTAGATGACCGGGTAGCGCTTCGTCGTCCGGTGATATGCCGGAGGGAGGTACACGCGCAGGCCCATCCGGTCGCGGAGCGCTGTCGCCGGCAGGCTCAGGTCGATCGGCTGTGGCCACGTCTCGGCGCGGGCCTTGCCGATTGCGAGCAGCACGGCGCCGGCGAGTGCCGCCAGGACGACGCCTGCGAGCAGTGCCCGTGGCAGGACCTCACCGACGGGCGCCCTACGCCGGCGTCGCGGCACGGAGAAGAGCGCAGAGCGGCCGCGGCAGCTGGCCCTCGACGACAAGAGCGGCCAGCCCGATCGCAGGCAGCGCAGTGGAGCCCGAGTAGCACAGGTAGCGCGGCTCCCAGCGCGGGAAGAACTTCGCGTTGAAGCGGTAGAGACTCTCGATCTGGAACCACCTGCCCCCCAGCCCGATCAGCCCGCAGGTGATGCGGTCCAGCAGCCCGCGCGGGCTGCGCAGCGGACGGGCAAACGCGGCAAAGTTGAGCGAGATCTCCTCGACGCCCCGTTGGCGCAGGAGCTCGATGGCGCGGACGATCAGGAACTCCATCAATCCGTTCGGCGTGTCGCGGTCCCGGCGCATGAGCGCAAGCGACATCGCCGGTCGGCCATACGTCGGCAGGAAGTGGATCCACCCGCGCACGCGTTGCTCCTCGTCACGCGCAACGATCACGAGACCGTCGCTCGACGGCCCGTCGTCGAGTCCGTCGACCGACATCGCGAAGCCGCGCTCCGGCTCTCCCGCTCGCCATTCTCTCGAGACTGTTTCGAGCTCGTCGAGTGTTGCCCGGTCGAGCCCGGAGACAGCATCTACCGCGGCTGTGTAGCCGGCGCTGACCATACGGCTCACCGACTGACGCACCTTGCGGATCGGCCGCCCCTCGAGCGAGAAGGGACGGGTGTCCACGATCGCCTCGTCGCCGATGTACAGCGATCGCAGACCCGCATCCCGCCAGCGCCGCGCGAGCCGCGCGCTCGCCCCGATCGCTCCGAGCCTGAGCCCATGCGCATCCGCGAACGCGCGTGTCTCCTCGATCACGGCACCGATCGCCTCGTCCGGCCCCACCGGGTCACCTGCGATGAGCAGCACGCCGTGCTCGACGCGATAGCCGACGAACGCCTTGCCGTCGCTGCTGAAGAGGTATTCGAGATCGTTGCGAAGCTTGAAGGCTGCGAGCGTGTCGCTGCCGTGACGGCTCACGAGCTCACGGGCGCGCCGGCGCTCGGCCAGGCCGGTCAGGCCGCCGACCTGGCGGGGCCGGAACACGGCCCACGAGAACAGGACGAGCGCGCCCGCGAGAAGCGTCTGGACGACGAACGGCGCGGCTGGATCGTCGAGAGGAACCGGCCCCGGCCGCCACGTGAGCAACGCCCCGGCCTCGCGGAGGGCGATGTGCACGCTGGGATCGGTGCCGCCGGCGAGCCAGACGGAGATCACCCCGACCACCACCATCGTCATGGCGACCGCGGTCAGCGGCAGGAGCACGGCGCGCATCCGCAACCTCTCGTGGTGGACGTCGAACGCGCTCCTCCCGTACCAGAGAGCAGCCGCGAGCGAGCCCGAGAGGGCGGCCTCCTCGAAATCGAGGCCCTTGAGCCCGTTGACCACCCCGAGGACGACCAGCAGGCCGATCGCGATCAGGAGAGCGCGGCGGCGTCGGCGGCGAAGATGGATCGCTGTCAGCGCCAACCCGACGCTGGCGGGCAGCGCGATCGCGTGGAAGATGGGGAGGGCGGCGACAGGCTCGATCTTGAGGAGTGCATGCCCGCGCCAGGCGACGTTCGGCGTCAGCGCGGATGCCGCGTTGACGGCGGCGACGGCAAGCGTGGCCCCCGTCGCCACCGTCGGCAGATCGAGCCTGATGCGCAGACGCGCACCGCCGGGCAGGTGGAGACCGAAGCGGCGATGCGTCTGCTTGTTGCGCCAGCGTGGGAACAGGTCGCGCCAGTCCTTGGCGACGAGCCAGACGCCTACCCCCGCCACGACGCCGACTCCGGCCGTCGGACGGAGCAGGTGCAGCGCGAGTCCCAGTCCGAGCATCGCGAGCACGGCGATCCCCAGCGCGACCTCGTGAACTCTCTGTCCCAGAATGTAGACCCGCGGCCCGAGCGGGTGCTGCTCGACGCGGATCAGGGCGCCGGCCGCCAACCTCGAGGACGTCGTAGCGACCCACCCCCGACCGGTCCCGTCGGGCAGGCGTGATCCGCTTGGAGCCGCAGCGTGGCTCCGCGCGGGGAGCACGGGTTGCCGGTCGAGGGCAGGTTCACTTGGCGGATCCTCGCGCCGAGGCATCCCGGTCGGTATCGGCCGACCGGACGACCAGCAGGAGGATCTTCCGTGCAGACCTCGCGGTCAGACGCGGGGTAGGCGGACCTCGGCACGGGTTCCCAGACCGGGGCGCGAGACGACGCTCATCCGGCCGCCGGCCGACTCGATTCGCACGCGCTGCGAGGCGAGTCCGATGTGTCCGTCGGCCAGCCGCTCGCCGAGCCGCTTCGGGTCGAGGCCCGAGCCGTCGTCCTCCACCACGAGCAGGACATCGTCTCCGACCGGACGCAGCGTGACGGCGATCATCTTCGCACGCGCATGCCGCACGACGTTCGTGAGCAGCTCGCGCACGGCCGAGAAGAGCAGTTGATCGTTCTTGCCGGTCGCTCCCGGCTCGACCTCGAGCCGCAGCTCGACGCCCGCGCGCTCCGCCGCGCGCGTCGCCATCGACCGCACGGCAGCGTCGAGCCCTGCCTCGTCGAGGACGTACGGGTGGAGCTCGAAGATCGCGTCGCGCAGCTCCTGCACCGTCTGGACGAGTGCATGCTCGGCTCTGCCCAGGGCCGGATGAGCCTGGTCCTCCGTCGCCTCCTCGAGCTCGTGGAGCGCCGAGAGCAGGTTCTGGACCGCGTGATCGTGGAGCCCTTCGGCGAGCGACTTCCTCTCCCGCTGCTCCGCCGACAGCGCGTCCGCCAGAAGTCGCGACCGCGCATCGGCGAGCTGTGCGGCCGCCTCGGTCCTACGGGCGAGGAGCGCGGACAGCGCCACACAGGCCGCACCGACCCAGATCAGGTAGCCGGCGAAGGTGCCGATCAGCCGGTCGGCGTCGGCCCCGCGGGACGCCGGATGCGCGACAGCCTGGATCACGTACGCGACGACCGTGGCCGCGGCCGCGATCGCCGTGACCGCGGGCCGGAACCGAAACGCCACCGCGACGGGGACGAGGAAGTAGGCGTCACGGGCGTTCGAGTAGGCGCCGCCGGAGAGGACTGCCAGCGCCGTGAAGAAGGTGACGTCGAGCGCCGTCGCAGACAGCGCGAAACGGCCGCTGGCCGGGCGAAGCGTCACCCACACCAACGCCCCGACACTCCACGCGGAGAAGAGCCCCAACGCGACGTAGAACCCGTTCTTCTCGGGGTTGGGGTGGGGCAGCTCCCGCGCGAGGATCAGAAGGCCGATGGCCGGCAAGCGCAGCCACGCCACGAGCCTCTCGGTCTCGGTCGCCGCCTCGCGCGCGAGCGTCGTGTCGACCCTGGCCACGCTACTCGAGCAGTCCGCGGCGCATCGCCACCGCCACAGCGGCGGCACGGTCCGACACACCGAGCTTCTCGTACAGGTGCTGGACGTGCGTCTTGACCGTCGTCACGCCCAGGAAGAGCTGCTTGGCGATCTCGGGAAGGCTGTTCCCGTCCGCGATGAGACGCAGGATCTCCTGCTCGCGGTCGGTGAGCACCGGCGCGTCGTGCTGCTTGCGCAAGCGGATCTCGGCGACCAGCCCGGCGGCGACTCCCGGCGGCAGGACGTGCTCCCCGCGGGCGCAGGCGAGGACGCCGTCGACGATCTCCTCTCGGCGCGCCTCTTTGGGCAGGAACCCCGAGGCACCGGTCTCGAGAGCCTTGTACACGACCCCACTGTCGGTGAATGCCGACACGAGCAGGACGCGCGTGGCGAGACCGTCGCGGCGCACGGCGTGGGCGATCGCGACCCCGTCCAGCTCGGGCAGCCGGTAGTCGACGAGCGCCACGTCCGGTACGAGGTCGCGAATGACGTTGAGCGCTGCTCTGCCGTCTCCGGCCTCGGCGACGACGTCCACCTGCCCACTCGCGGTGAGCGCTCTGACGACGCCGTCTCGGTAGAGCGGATGGTCGTCGGCAACGACCACGGTGATCTTCGCGCCTTGCGTCATCGGGCTGGATCATCGTACTCACGGCTTGCGGCCAGGGCGTCGCGGGAAAGCTCTTCCTCCCGGCGACCAACCGATCGGTCGATGGCGGCGGGACCTGTCCCGCACCGACACTCGGAGCATGGCGGCTTCCGTCACGGTCGGCAGGGAGGAGATCACGATCCAGCTCTCCGGCTGGAACGCCCTGCCGTCGCTGCGCCGGATCATCCGGATCCCCGTGGCTGCAGTCCGCTCCATCCGCACCGAGGGCTTCGCCGCCGACGACGGCGGTCATGTCCGAACCGGGATCTCGGGGCCGCTGACGGGCGTCCGCTCGGGGTCGCTCGTGCGCGAAGGCCGCCGCTACCTCCTCGCGTACCGCCCGGGAAGGCCGACGGTCACCCTCGAGCTCGATCGGGAGCGGTTTCCGGAGGTCGGCTACGACGCCGTCGTGCTCGGGGTCGATCCCGCGGCGGTCGAGCTTGCCGTCGACTCCATGCCGGCGGCCTGACGCGCGCCCCGCCGCAGCACGCGGCTCTCTCCCTGCCGGCGGGTGATGCCGTCGGCATCCATTCGTTCGAGTAGAAGCTGCGCGTCCCGGCGACCCGTGCCGGCCAGGTCGCGGAGGCGGGCGAGCGTGATCTCACCGGCGCGCTCGCACTCGTTGATCACCAGGTCGAGGGCGACGGCGTAGCCACCGGCGCCGACCGCATAACCGCCTCCGAGGCGGACGAGCGTGCCTCGACCCTCCAGGAACCGGGCCAACTCGGCGTCGTCGACCTTCACTGCTGCGGCACCCGCAGCGGCCAGGCGGCGCTCGAGCGCCGCCGCCTCGGACGCACGCTCGCCCAGCTCGCCGATAGCACCGGGCTCGTACAGACGCGCGCCACGGCGCTCGAGCCCGAGCAGCGGCACGACGTCGGCAGACCACGGCTCGCTCGGGATGGGGACACCGGGGTCGAGCCGATCGGCATCGGCGATGCGCCGCCGGAGGGTCGCGCCCAGCTCATCGATCCATGCCTTCGAGAACATCCAGTCGCCCGCGCGCTCGACACCTTCCGCCTCGCCGTCGAGCAGGTGACGCAGCTTCGACGCGCGAACGGGGGCATGGATGGTCGACGCGATCTCGCCCAGCTCGACCAGCGCAAGACGATCGGCGTCGCGATGCCTCGGCGGCGAAGGATCGAGCACGACACCGCCGCCGACCGTGGTCTCGCCCCGTAGCACGACCCGGTCCCCGCGCGCCGCGACGACGGGCTCCGCCAGCCGAAGCTGGGCCCCGTGGTCGCCGATCCGCGCTACACGCGCCGTCACATGACCCGTCCCGTGGTGCAGGGTCAGCCGCGCCCCGTCCTCCACCGGGACGAGCTCGTCGAGCGCGACGTCGAGACGGTACGAGACCGGGTACGCACCGTCCGCGACCAGCGCGTCACCGCGGCGAAGGTCTCTCCGCTCGACGCCGGGGAGCGACAATGCGACTCGCTGTCCGGCCTCCGCGCGCTCCACCGGCGAGTCGTGGACCTGCACCGACCGGACGCGCACCGGGCGGTGACCCGGCTCGACAACGAGCTCGTCGCCGTCGGCGATCGAGCCCGACCACAGCGTCCCCGTGACGACGGTGCCGATGCCGCGAAGCGTGAAGACGCGATCGACGTACAGCCTCGCCGGCGCATCAGCCTTCCCATGGGTGGCGGTGCCGGCCGCCCGCTGCAGCGCCGCCCGAAGATCGTCCAGACCCGCGCTGGTCTTGGCGCTCACCGCCACCACCTCCGCGCCGGGTACGAGCTCCGCTGCCTCCTCCAGCGCGAGTCCCAGCGTCTCGGCGTCTACGGCGTCCGCCTTCGTGACCGCGACGACACCCCGATCGACGCCGAGAAGGCGCAGGATCGCGAGGTGCTCGCGGGTCTGCGCCCGCACGCCTTCGCCGCCGTCGATCACGAGCAGGAAGAGGTCGATCCCGGTCGCTCCGGCAACCATTGCGCGCACGAAGCGCTCGTGGCCCGGGACGTCTACGAGCGAAAGGCGCTCGCCGCCCGGCAGCTCGAGCGGCGCGTAGCCGAGGTCGATCGAGATGCCGCGCCGTTGCTCCTCCGGCAGCCGGTCCGTGTCCTTGCCGGTCAGCGCCCGGACGAGCCACGTCTTGCCATGGTCGATGTGTCCGGCAGTTCCGACGGTCAGCGGCACGGGCTCACACCTGCCGGGCGCGCTGAATCGCACCGGCGACGATCTCGACCTCGTCTTCACCGAGGGTGCGGCAGTCGAGCAGCAGCCGCCCGTCCCGGACGATGCCGACCACGGGCGGCTCACCAAGCCTGAGCGGCGCAGCGAGATCCTCTTCGACGGCGCACGCAAAGCTCGCGAGCTCGGCCAGCGGTAGCGCGCCGCCGCCGACGCGCGCGACCGTCTCCTCGATCTCTCCGCCGACGAGCGCGGCCAGGCGTTCGGCCCGATCGCGCACCCCGTCGACGGGCTCGTCGAGGAAGTGCAGGACCGGAATCTGCTGCCGCGCCCGCTCCGGGTCCAGATACATCGCGAGCGTCCCCTCCAGCGCTGCGAGCGTCAGCTTGTCCGCCCGGAGGGCACGTTGCAGCGGGTGCCTGCGCAGACGCTCGACGAGGTCGGCCCGGCCGACGACGACGCCGGCCTGCGGTCCTCCGAGAAGCTTGTCGCCGGAGAAGCAGACGAGATCGGCTCCCGCAGCGAGGCTGGCCGCGGCGGTCGGCTCGTCGCCGACGTCGACCAGCGCACCCGACCCGAGATCGTCCACCAGCGGCCGCGAATGGCGTCGCGCGACCTCCGCCAGCTCGGCCAGGCGAGGTTGCTCGGCAAAGCCGACGACACGGAAGTTCGACTGATGCACGCGAAGAAGCAGTGCCGTCTGGGGCCCGATCGCACGCTCGTAGTCGATCGCCCGCGTACGGTTGGTCGTCCCCACCTCCACGAGCCGCGCACCGGAACGCGCGAGCACGTCGGGGATCCGGAAGCCGTCGCCGATCTCGATCAGCTCGCCTCGCGAGACGAGCACGTCCCGGCCCTCGGCAAGCGCAGCGAGCGCGAGCAGCACTGCCGCCGCGTTGTTGTTGACGACAAGCGCCTCCTCGGCCCCGGTCAGACGCCGCAGGAGATCGCCGAGATGGGTCTGGCGCGAGCCTCTCGCGCCCGCATCGACGTCGTACTCGAGGTTGGAGTAGCCGCCCGCGATGTCGATCACCCGCTCGAGCGCGTCCGCAGGCAGCGGCGCACGCCCGAGGTTCGTGTGCACGATCACGCCGGTCGCATTGACGACACGCCGCAGGCTCGGCCGGCGCGCGTGGGCGAGCTCATCGAGCGCGAGCGCCACGACGTCGCCTGGATCGCGACCTTCCCGGATCTCGGTTCGTGCGCGCTCGAGCGCGGCGCGTACGGCCGCCACCGCGAGGGGGCGCGGCGCTTCTCCGAGGCGCGCATCGGCGAGTACGCGGTCGACGGAGGGCAGATCGCGGAGACTTCCCATCACTCGGTCCGACCTTCGGGTCCGACCGGTATCAAAGATAACGCCGGGATGAGCTCGCTCAGAACCGCGGTCAGCGTTGCCTGCGCCCGCGCGCCGACCGCGAGCACCTGCGTGTGGTCGATCGGCTCCGCAAGAACGCCGGCAGCCATGTTGGTGACGCATGAGATGGCGATGCAGCGGAGGCCCATGTGTCGTGCCGCCAGCACCTCCGGAACCGTTGACATGCCGACGAGGTCGGCACCCAGCGCCCGCATCATGCGGATCTCCGCAGGCGTCTCGAACGCCGGCCCCAGCCAGGCCGCATACACACCCTCGGGCAGCTCGAGACCGAGACGGCCGGCTGCCTCGCGCGCGGCGCTGCGAAGAGCGGGATCGTAGGCGTCGCTCATGTCGGGGAAGCGCGGGCCGAGCGACTCCTCGTTGGGACCGACGAGCGGCGAGGTGCCCTGGAGGTTGAGATGGTCGGTGATCAGAACGAGCCGGCCGGGCTCGAGCGACGTGTTCACCGCACCACAGGCGTTGGTGAGAACGAGCGTGCGCACACCCAGACGGCCGAGCACGCGGACCCCGAAGACCACCTTCTCGGCGGGGTGCCCCTCGTACAGGTGCGCGCGTCCTTTCATCACCGCGACGGGCACACCGGCAGCCGTGCCTAGCACGAGCGTGCCCGCGTGTCCGACGGCCGTCGACGCCGGCCAGCCGGGAATCTCGGCGTACGGGATCTCGACCGGTTCCTCGACCGCGTCGGAGAAGCCGCCGAGCCCGCTCCCGAGCACGACGCCGACGACGGGTTGCACCCGCGTTCGCTCGCCGATGACGGACACCGCGGCGTCGAGCGCCGGGATCACGCGGCCACCCGCTGCTCGTACGCCGCCACGACGAGGCGCACGGCTTCGTCGGGGTCGTCCGTCACCGTCATCAGCTCGAGGTCGTCGGGGGAGATCATCCGGTTGCCGAGGAGCTCTTTGGACGCCCACTCGAGCATCTCGCCCCAGTAGTCGGAGTCGAAGAGCACGAGCGGGAAGTGCTCGATCTTTCCGACCTGGATCAGCGTCAGCGCCTCGAAGAGCTCGTCCATCGTCCCGAATCCGCCCGGGAACACGACGAACCCTTCCGCCGCCTTCACGAACATCGTCTTCCGTGCATAGAAGTGCTTGAACGTGAGAGCGATGTCGCAGTAGGGGTTTCCCGCCTGCTCGTGGGGCAGCCTGATGTTGAATCCCACGGAGAGCCCGCCACCGTCCTTGGCGCCGCGATTCGCAGCCTCCATCACTCCCGGCCCGCCGCCGGTGACGACGGCGAAGCCCGCCTCGGCGAAGCACCGGCCCACCTCTCGCGCGGCCTCGTAGAACGGCGAGCCGTCGAGCACGCGTGCCGAGCCGAAGATGGAGACCGCGGGCCTGTCGATCGCGTCGACGGCCTCGAAGCCGGCGAGAAACTCGGCCGCGATGAGCGAGACGTCGACGGGTGACGTCGGCTCGCGGCGGAAGACACGCCGGTCGAGCTCGTGGCTCCCGTGCTCGGGCTCGCTCACAGACGATTCTGCGGGATGTGCGCGGCGATCATCCCGAGAATCAAAGCGAACGCGGTCGCACCGTACAACGCGGCCACGACCCAGCTCAGCTGGCGAGCCTTGGCCGGGTCGGAGCGCCCGCCACCTCGCCGGAGCACGCTCCAGGACCGCATCAGATGCCCGCCGTCGAGAAACCCGATCGGGAGCAGGTTGAACAGGTTGAGGAAGAACCCCACATACGCGAGCGCGAGCAGGAACCGCGAATCCTGCGCCTCGCCGACTGCGAGCACCGCGCCCGCTCCCACACCACCCGCAACGGGGCCCGCCAGCGAGACGAGCGCGTTTCGCCACGGGTCGAACGGGACATTCTTGAGCGCGACGTAGGCGCCGAGGAACGGCACGAACACGGGCAGCGCGGGATGCAGCCCCTGGCGGCGCGCCTCGACGTAGTGCCCCATCTCGTGCACGGCGATGAGCAGCACGAAGCCGACGGCGAACTTCCACCCCCAGATGAGCGCGTAGCCACCGACCGCGATGAAGATGCCGAAGAACTTGAACGAGAAGACGCCGAACTTGACGGCGAACCCGATCGCCGCCGCGACCGGCGCCGCAATCCGCGACAGCACCTCGCGCGGAGTCCGCTGGCGCCGGATCGGGCTGTAGGACGGGTCGGGCTCGGGAAAGGACCGCGGCTCCAACGGATCGGGAGCACTCATGCCCTCACAGTACGCGGAGCGGCAGATCCCAGCGTGGATTTCCGGTTACGAACAGAGAGGTCCAGCACTCTGACCAGACCCGATCTTCGCGTCGTCAGGCGGGTGAGACCCGACGGTCCGACCCTGAGCTACCGTGTTCGCCAATGAATGTGTGCACGGTCTGTAGAGGCGGTCTGCCGCCCGTGTCGGTCCGGCTGGGCGACCCGTTCTGCAGCCGGGCCTGCGCCCAGGTGTTCCACGGAACCGGTGACCCCGCCGAACGCTCTCGAGCTGCGCGCGCGCAGCTCGAGAAGGCAATGGAGGACGGCACCGACGCCGCATCGCTCGAGCTGCGACGGGTGACCGTCGAGGAGCGGACGAAGCTCATCGCAGAGGGCCGGTACGGGGAGGAGTTCCTGCGTGCATTCGAGGCGTACCTGATCGCGCACAAGTCCCCGGTCACCGAGGCGACGGTGACCTGGTTCTCGTATCGCAGCTCGGGCCCGACGATGCGCAGGTTCGAGGAGCCGGACGAGGACGACCCCTGGCCGTGGACGCACCGGGACGCCTCCGAGACCCAGACGTAGGCTGCATCCTCGATATTTGGAGGCGGGCCTCGTGGACGAGCGGCGAAACGGCGTGCGACGCCTGTACCGCGCACGACCGGAAGGGCTCACCGAGCTGCAGGCATTCCTGGAGGAGCTCTGGAGCGACAGATTGAGCGCGCTCAAGCGCGAGGCGGAACGAGAGGAGAGAACGCAGCATGGAAAGCACGAGTGAAGCCGTCACCCTTCGCCGCGAGATCGCGATTGCGGCGAGACCCGAAACGGTCTGGGAGTTCCTCGTCGACCCGGAGAAGACGACGCGCTGGATGGGACTCCGGGCGGAGCTGGACCCGACACCCGGCGGCGCCTACGTCGTCGAGGTCCTGCCCGGAAACACGGCGCGTGGGGAATTCGTCGAGGTCGACCCGCCGCACCGGCTCGTCTTCACGTTTGGCTGGGAGGCGAGCGACGCCGGCGCGAGCGCGGTGCCGCCGGGCTCGTCGCGGATCGAGATCGACCTGGTGCCGGACGGTGACGGGGGAACGCTGCTGCGCTTCCTGCACGAGCTGCCGACCCTCGAAGAGGCTCGCAAGCACGAGCATGGCTGGAATCACTACCTCGAGCGGCTCGTCGTGACGGCCGGCGGCGGTGACGCCGGCGAGGATCCCTGGCTGAGCGAGAAGCCATGACCGACGCACCCCATGACGCACGCTTCCCGGGTGAGAGCGACGAGTACCGGCAAGCTCGCAACGATCTCCTTCGTGCGGAGATCGAGCTGCGTCGGCAGACCGAGCGTGTCGCGGCACAGCGGCGCGGCTTGCCGCTGGGCGGCGAGCTCCCGGAGGACTACGTCTTCGAGGAGTGGGATGACGCTTCCGGCGCATCCCGCGAGGTCAGGCTGTCCGAGCTCTTCGGCGACAAGGACACGCTCTTCCTCTACAGCTTCATGTTCATCCCCGGTCCGCAGGGTCTGCCGCTCGAGCAGGGATGCCCGAGCTGCACGTCGATCATCGACGCAGTCGACGGCGAGCTCCCGCACATCACCCAGCGCCTCAGCTTTGCGGTCGTTGCGAAGCCGCCGGTTGCCCATTTCCGCGCGCACGCGCAAGCCCGAGGCTGGCGGAATGCCCGCCTGCTCTCGACGGCGAACACGACGTACAACCGCGACTACCTCGCCGAGGCGCCTGACGGCAGCCAGCTTCCCATGGCCACCGTCTTCAGCCGCTCGAACGGCTCGATCCACCATTTCTGGAGCAGCGAGCTGTTCCTCGCACCCACCGATCCCGGCCAGCACCCCCGCCACGTCGACTTCCTCTGGCCGGTGTGGGCAGTGTTCGATCGCACGCCCGAGGGCCGCGGCACCGACTGGCATCCGCAGCTCGCGTACGACTGACGCGATTCAGTCGGAGCGGTCCTCGTGTGCCTGACGCTGGTACTGGGCCTCGCTGCCGATCCACTCCTCGCCGCCGACGTAGATCTCCTTCTTCCAGAGCGGGACCCGCCCCTTCAGCAAGTCGATCGCCTCGCGGCAGGCCGCCAGCGCATCACCTCTGTGCGCCGCCGAAACGGCGATGACAACGCTCGTCTCCCCCACCTCCACGACGCCCACGCGATGGTGGATCGCGAGCCCGAGCAGTGCGTAGCGGGACTTCAACTCGTCGGCGATCGCGGCCATCGTCTCTTCGGCCATCCCCTCGAACGCCTCGTACTCGAGGCGGACGACCTCGCGACCGCGTGCGTTGGCCCGAGTCGTGCCGCTGAACGTGGCGATCGCGCCTGCGTCGTCGCTCCGGACCTCCCGCACCACGTGGTCGAGTGAGAGCGGCTCTTGGGAGAGCCGGAAGGACCCGCCCGAGACGGGCGGGATCAGCGCCACCTCGTCCCCGTCCCGGAGGACGGCGGTGCGCTCGGCGTATTCACGGTTGAGCGCGTAGAGCAGACCCGCCGGCTCGTCACCGAGGGCCAACGCGGGCCACACGTCGCCGACCGTTGCACCGTCGGGAACGTCCAAGGCGCGCTCACGTGCTCCCGCCTGCTCGCGCAACGCGGCGAACAGCTTCACCGACACCCGCATGGCAACGAGCGTACCTCGCCGACTGACCCCCACTTTCGTCGTTCGCCGGCGATCTGGTTGCTCGCGCGCCTCTGACATGTTACATCTGCGTCGAAATGGCGACCCTTCTCTCCCGCTCGAACCTCAACGAACAGGTCTACGACACGTTGCGGCGTCGCTTGCTGGCCCGCGATCCGGGTGCCGGCGCCAAGCTCTCGCTGCACGAGCTGGCCTCGGAGCTCGGTGTCTCGCGCAGCCCTGTCCACCACGCGCTGACCCGACTGGTGTCGGAAGGGCTGCTGACGGTGAAGGCACGCCGCGGCTACTACGTCACGCCGGTGACTCGGGAGGCGCTCGTCGAGGGGTACGGGGTACGGGTCGCGCTCGAGCTCCATGCCGCCGACGTGGCGATCGGGAGTCTCGACCGGGGGCAGATCGCGCGATTCCGGCGGTTGTGCGAGGCGACCGAGGCGGCGATCTCGCACGAGGAGTGGGACGCGACGAACGCGGCGTTCCACGAGTTTCAGATCGACCTCGCCGGTAACAGCCTGCTCTCCCGCTTCTACCGCGAGCTGTCGGTGAACCTCATGATGCAGGTCATCCGAGGCGCCCGGCTCGAAGGCAGCGAGTATCGGGTCACCGAGCACCGCGCGATCGTCCACGAGTTCGAGACGGCCGATCCGGCGGCCGCGCACGAACCGCTCCGGACGCACACCGCCACGGGCCCGCGGTACGCCCTCCCAGCCATCGGCC
>JACXTT010002136.1_pt1 | contig 31679 bp, 25 predicted proteins | sample 9270951 | NCBI WGS metagenome assembly JACXTT01 (sample SAMN15532306, study PRJNA645909) | rock metagenome | isolation source: weathered quartz diorite | place: Puerto Rico | collected 2017-06-21
GATCGAACGCTTCCCGCGCCTGTTCGCCGGAGTCGAGACCGTGCCGGGCCTGACCTGGCCCACGCTGGTGTTCGAGAAGGAAATCACGCTGTTCCTCGGCAAGCTGGAAGTCCGCATTGCCCACCTTGGCTCCGGCCACACCAAGGGCGACACCGTGGTCTGGCTGCCGTCGCAGAAGGTGCTGTTCTCGGGCGACCTGGTCGAATACGACGCGGCCTGCTACTGCGGCGATGCACAGCTCGCCGAGTGGCCCGCCACGCTCGACGCCCTGGCGGCGCTGCAGCCTGAAAAGCTCGTTCCCGGCCGCGGCCCGGCGCTGACCACGCCGGAAGACGTCAGCAAGGGCATCGCCTACACCAAGGATTTCGTCACCACGCTGTTCCAGGCCGGCAAGGAGTCCGTGGCCGACCAGCTCGACCTGAAGGCTGCCATGGCCCACACGCGCCGCGCGATGGACCCGAAGTTCGGCCAGGTCTTCATCTACGAACACTGCCTGCCGTTCGATGTGTCGCGCGCCTTCGACGAAGCCAGCGGCATCCGCCACCCGCGCATCTGGACCGCGCAGCGCGACAAGGAAATGTGGGCCGCGCTGCAGGACTGACGCGCACACGGAAGCACGAAACAAAAGACTGAACGAGAGTGGACGGAGACCAAGGCATGACCATCGATTACCAGCGCCTGTCATTCGAGTACCAGCCCTGTGCGGAACAGCGCGGCGGGCAAGCGGGCGGCACGGTCCATCCCGTTGTCGTGGTCGGCGCCGGCCCCATCGGTCTGGCCACCGCGATCGACCTGGCCCAGCGCGGCGTGCGCGTGGTGCTGGTCGACGATGACTGCACGCTGTCCACGGGATCGCGCGCGATCTGCTTTGCCAAGCGGACGCTGGACATCTTTGACCGCCTTGGCTGTGGCCAGCGCATGGTCGATACCGGCGTGAGCTGGAACGTGGGCCGCGTATTCCTGCGCGACCAGCAGGTCTACAGCTTTGACTTGCTGCCCGAAGCCGGCCACCACCGCCCCGCCTTCATCAACCTCCAGCAGTATTACGTGGAAGGCTACCTGCTCGAGCGTGCGCTGGAGCTGCCCAATATCGAGATCCGCTGGCGCAACAAGGTGGTCGGGCTCGAACAGCGGCAATCCGGCACGCCCGAAGAGACCGTCGCGCTGACGATCGAGACGCCGGACGGCTGCTACCCGCTGGCCGCCCGCTACGTGGTGGCGGCGGACGGCTCGCGCAGCCCGGTGCGCAAGCTGCTGGGCCTGGACAGCAAGGGCCGGACCTTCAAGGACCGCTTCCTGATCGCCGACGTGAAGATGGAAGCGGATTTCCCCGCCGAGCGCTGGTTCTGGTTCGACCCGCCCTTCCACCCGAACCAGTCGGTGCTCCTGCACCGCCAGCCCGACAATGTCTGGCGCATCGACTTCCAGCTCGGCTGGGAAGCCGACCCGGTGCTGGAGAAGGCGCCGGAGCGCGTGATCCCGCGCGTGCAGGCGCTGCTGGGTCCGGATGCGAAGTTCACCCTCGAATGGGTCAGCGTCTACACGTTCTCGTGCCTGCGCATGGACAGCTTCCGGCACGGCAAGGTGCTGTTCGCCGGCGATTCCGCGCACGGTGTGTCGCCGTTTGGCGCGCGCGGCGCCAACAGCGGCGTGCAGGATGCCGAGAACCTGGCCTGGAAGCTTGCCTACGTGCTGGAGGGCCGCGCGGCCGACTGCCTGCTCGACACCTACGCGAGCGAACGCGAGTATGCCGCCGACGAGAACATCCTCAACTCGACCCGCGCGACCGATTTCATCACGCCCAAGAGCCCGGTCAGCCGGCTGTTCCGCGATGCCGTGCTGGCCCTGGCGCGTCGCCATGCCTTTGCGCGCAGCCTGGTCAACAGCGGGCGCCTGTCGGTGCCGGCGGTGCTGCACGGCTCGCCGCTCAACACGCCCGACGCGGACGGTCTTGGCGGCACCATGGTGCCCGGCGCGGCCTGCATGGACGCGCCGGTTTCCGACGCGCATGGCGCGGGCTGGCTGCTCCAGCACCTTGGTGGCGAATTCACCGGGCTGGTGTTCGGTACGCCCGACAGCCTCGACAGCGACAGCCGTCTTGCCCTCGACCAGCTGCGGCAGTCCGGCTTGCCGATTCGCCTGGTGTACATCGGCACGCCGACGCAGTCCGCGTCCGGCACGACCGAACTGCGCGACGACAAAGGGCTTGCCGCGCAACGCTACAGCGCTGCCCCCGGCACCTTCTACCTGATCCGGCCCGACCAGCATGTCTGCGCCCGCTGGCGCCGTATCGATGCGCAACGCATCGGCGACGCACTGGCGCGTGCAAGCGGTGCACAACTGCCCGCCGGCAAGGCCCGCCACCCGGCCGCCATGGCGGCATAAAGGCTGACGGACTGCCGGCCGCCCCACAGAACACGGAGACAACGCGATGCCCAGCCACATCCAGGCGCATACCCTCAACACCGAACCGAACCTGGCCCGTCCCGACGACTTCTACGAAGCCCTGATCGACATGCACCGCGACCTGGACGACGCCCAGAGCCAGGCCGCCAACGCCCGGCTCATCCTGCTGCTGGCCAACCACATCGGCGACCACGACGTGCTGCGCGCGGCGATGCAGGCCGCACGCGAAGGCCTCGACGGCGAACCCGCCGCCGCAAGCTGACCCTGCGGGCACGCACGACGCGTGCCCCTACCCTTGCCGCCCGACCCGTTGCGAAGGCCAGTCAAAAGGCCGGCGCGGGCGGCGCTCACACCGGAGACAAAGCAATGAGCAATCTGGCCTCAGGGGCGATTGCGGCCCCCGCTTACGCCGCGCACCAAGAAGACGCGCTATATCGCAAGATCTGGCTACGCCTGATCCCGTTCCTGTTCCTGTGCTACGTGGTTTCGTTCCTGGACCGCATCAACATCGGCTTTGCCCAGTTGCAGATGAAGCAGGACCTTGGCTTCAGCGACGCGATGTACGGCCTGGGCGCCGCGGTCTTCTACGTCGGCTACGTGCTGTGCGAGGTGCCCAGCAACATGCTGCTGGCACGCTACGGCGCGCGCCGCACCTTCACGCGCATCATGCTGCTGTGGGGCCTGGCCTCGGTCGGCATGATGGCGGTGTCCTCGCCGACGCAGTTCTATACGCTGCGCTTCCTGCTTGGCGTGTTCGAGGCGGGCTTCTTTCCCGGCATCGTGCTCTACCTGACCTACTGGTTCCCGGCCAGGCGCCGCGCCGCGGTGATGGCGATCTTCTTCGCCGGCGTCGCCGTTGCCGGCGTACTGGGCGGGCTGGTATCCGGCTGGATCATGCGCGACATGGCCGGCGTGCTTGGCATACAGGGCTGGAAGTGGATGTTCGCGATCGAAGGCGCGCCGGCTATCGTGCTGGGCGCGATCGCGGCGTTCGTCCTGGTCGATGAACCGCGCCAGGCCAGCTGGCTCACCGACAGCGAGAAGGAATTCCTGACGCGGGCCCGCACCGAAGACCATGGTGTCAAGGCGCATTCGCTGCAAGCGCTGAGACAGGTGCTGCGCAACCCGCGCGTCTACCTGTTCGCGTTCATCTATTTTTCGCTGACCTGCGGCTCGCTCGCGCTGAGCTTCTGGATGCCGCTGATGATCCGCGACTTCGGCATCACCGATGTGGTCGCCATCAGCCTCTACTCGGTCGTGCCCAACGCGGTCGGCGCGGTTGGCCTGATCGTGATCGCGCGGCATTCCGATCGCAGCGGCGAGCGCCACCGGCATTTCCTGCTGTGCACGGCCGGCGGTGCGCTGGCGCTGGCCGCGCTCACGCTGCACCTGCATAGCCTGGCCGCGATGCTGGCGATCCTGTCCGCGGCCGCGGTACTGATCTTTGCCGCGCTGCCGGTATTCTGGTCGCTGCCGCCGAGCTACCTGCCCGCCGGGGGCGCGGCAGCCGGCATCGCCTTCATCAGCAGCGTGGGCATCACCAGCGGCATCGTCAGCCCATGGGTGATCGGGCAGATCAAGGTGCAGACCGGAAGCCTCGACAATGCGCTGTACCTGCTGGCCGCCTTGCTGCTGGCCAGCGGCCTGTCGATGTGGCTGGGCGTGCCGCGCCAGCCCGATCCGTCCTGACGGCCGCCTGGCCGCGCCGGACCCGCGCCCGCCGGGAAACCGCCGGGCGCGTCTGCCATCTCAGTGCGGGTGACTGCACGGAATCACTGCGGCAATCTCCTCGCGAATGACCTCGACCACATCATCGATCTCCAGGCCTTCGGCGGTGACCAGCACGTCCTGGCCACGGCTGATCGCATAGACCACGCCGCGCCACCGTCCGGGGTCGACGACTTCAATCAGGCGGATATCGAACCCGGTGTCCTGGTCCTGGCTGTAGACCGTCACCAGGTCCCCGAGCAGGGGCATCCAGTCGACATCGCCTTCGAAAGCGCGGGCCACCACAGTGACTGGAGACTGCGTCAGTCCCCGCGCAAATCTTGCACGCATGGCTTCCTCCTTTGCAGGCAATCCCAGTTCAGCTTACAAGAGCAAGCCCAAATGACCAGAAATTTTCGCCGAAAAGTCGCCTTTGCGGCGCCTGCCGTGTCAGAGGGTGACCGATAGACACCGTTGCCAATTGCGCGACAATGGATTTGCCGACTCACGCATCGGTGCCTCAGGAGACAAAGATGGGCAGTGACCTGCACGTCGTGCCGTATGACCATGGCTGGGATGTCATTTACGAAGGCGCGCGTTACGCGGAATCCCACCACACCACGCAGGCAGCGGCGATCCTGGCCGCAACGGGCCTGGCGCGGCGCAAAAAAGTGGAACTGGTGGTCCATGCGCGGGACGGCAGCATCCGCACTCGCAGCAGCTACGCTGGCCGGTAGCTCAGTGCCATTGCCGGATAGGCAGCTCGTGACATAAAGCAGATGGCGTCTTGCGCCGCACGCGCATGGCGGACGCCGCGCAGCCGGTTGACCAGGTCGCCCTGTTGCTGCGACACGGATAGCGATACAGGCCCTCTACAAGGTCGGCGGGGCGCCAGGCGTACGGCGGCCCGCGATCGGGGTCAGCGCCCTGCCCGTACTTGCCTGGGTAGGCGAGGCGCCCTGCGACTGCGGCAGGTACGGACGGATCACCAGCGCCACGTAATCATCTTCCTTCGGTGTCACGACGATGTACGCCAGGCCCGACATCACCAGGCCGACTTCGCCGAGTTCGGTCGAGATGCGCGCGACAATGAAGCGCTGCAGCAGGCGCGGATCCATCGACTCATCGATCGCCAGCGCCGCCGTGCAGATCGTCAGGAAGCAGCGTTCGACTTCCTGGCAGACCACCACGACCTCGTCGAGCGCGTAGCCGGACTGGCTCGCGCGGACCAGCACCGATACGCCGGTGCTTGGCGCGGCCCGGTGCCAGCCAGACTTGACCTTGAAGGACGGCAGGGCCAGCCCCGAGCCGGTGTCGTGGGCCACGGTATTGAAGCGCTGCGAGAAAGCCGTCGGCGTCATGGCGAGCAATTGCCGCTCGACCGGCGTGGAAGACACCGCCACGGACGAGGCGAGCACAAGGGAAGTCAGGACGGCGGCCAGATTCATAGCTTCCTCCCATTCGGTGAGCCGCTCCCCCCGGCCGGCTGCCTGAACGCCACCCCGCAAGCGGTCCACGGCCAGCATCTTTCTTCACTATAGACGCGGCTGCACGCAATTGCCGCGCCACATGGGCCCCCTGTGTCGCGCCGGAACCAACGCCTCTGCAGCACCGATGCGCGCAAGCGCAGCGACGCGCGCAGTGCCGAGGCTGCCGGTGCATGGTTGCCTCCGTTCGCGCGCGAAGTGCGCGCGTATCGCCCCTGTCTAGCGAAAGGCACGCCCGGCACGGCGTTCTGCGGGTGACGCATCAGGCTTGAACGGCAGCGTAACCATGACTGCGGCGACAGGGCCGGCAAGCAGCCCTTTCACCTCTCGGACCGGAGTCGGTCAGCCTACGCTGGCGCGTGCCGGTTTCTCGGTCCGCGCCAGCACCGGCACCAATGCCGCACCCGTGTGGCTGGCCGGCATGCGCGACAGCACCTCGGGATTGGCTGCGCCGACAATGGTGCCGCCGCCCGCGCCGCCCTCCGGGCCCAGGTCGAGGATCCAGTCGGCTTCGGCGATCACGTCGAGGTCATGCTCGATTACCACCACGCTGTGGCCGCCGTCGGTGAGCCGGTGCAGCACGCGGATCAGACGGGCCACGTCGGCCATATGCAGGCCCACGGTCGGCTCGTCCAGCACGTACAGCGTGTGCGGCGCCTTCTGGCCGCGCCGCGTGATGTCGTCGCGCACCTTGCTCAGTTCCGTGACCAGCTTGATGCGCTGCGCCTCGCCACCGGACAGCGTGGGCGACGGCTGGCCGAGCGTCAGGTAGCCCAGGCCCACGTCCTTCATGAGCTGAAGCGGATGGGCGATGTTCGACATCGCGGAGAAGAATTCCACGGCCTCGTCGATTTCCATCGTCAGCACTTCGCCGATATTCTTGCCGCGCCAGGTGACCGCGAGTGTCTCGGGGTTGAAGCGCTGGCCGTGGCACACGTCGCACGGCACCTTCACGTCGGGCAGGAAGCTCATGCCGATGGTACGCACGCCCTGCCCTTCACAGGCGGGGCAGCGGCCGTCACCCGTGTTGAACGAAAAACGCGACGCGGTGTAGCCGCGCGCACGCGCCTCCAGCGTGTCGGCAAACAGGCGGCGGATGGTGTCCCACACGCCGATGTAAGTCGCCGGGCAGGAGCGCGGCGTCTTGCCGATCGGGGTCTGGTCCACTTCGAGCACACGGTCGATCGACTCCCAGCCCGTGATGGCGTCGCAGCCGTACCAGTCATGGTCGACCTTGAGCGCCTTGCGCTCGGCCCTGGCGCCCTTGGCAGCGGCGTCCTGCTGCGCCGCATTGCGTGCGCGGCGCGTGGCTGGCGACGACAGTACCGAACGGCCCACGGCGTCGAGCAGGTTGGTCATCAGCACATCGCGCGCGAGCGTCGACTTGCCCGAACCGCTGACGCCCGTGATGGCCACCAGCCGTGACAGCGGAATGCGCGCCGTGACATCGCGCAGGTTATGCAGCGACGCCCTGTGGACAGTAAGCCATTCGGGCGGATCGGCCGGCTTGCCGGCTGCGCCGGGCTTCACCGCGCGCCGCGCCTGCAGTGGATGGACGATGGGCCGCGCCAGGAATTGCCCGGTGGTGGAATCGGGCGCCGCGGCCAGGTCCGCCACGCCGCCCTGCGCCACCAGCGTGCCGCCGCGCTTGCCGGCGCCCGGACCGATGTCGATGATGTGGTCGGCGCGGCGGATGGTGTCTTCGTCGTGCTCCACCACCACCAGCGTATTGCCCTTGTCGCCGAGCTTGCGCAGCGCGTCGAGCAGGATCTGGTTGTCGCGCGGGTGCAGGCCGATGGTCGGCTCGTCGAGCACGTAGCACACGCCCTGCAGGTTGCTGCCGAGTTGCGCGGCCAGGCGGATGCGCTGCGCTTCGCCGCCCGACAGGCTCGGCGCGGCACGGTCCAGGCTCAGGTAGCCCAGGCCGACCTCCTCCAGGAACTGCAGGCGGCTGCCGATCTCGCTGATCACGTCGCGGGCGATGTCGGCGTCGCGGCCGGTCAGGCGCAGTCCGTCGACCCAGCGGCGCGTGTCAGACACCGTCCATTGCGCCACGTCGACAATGGCCTGCTCGTCAAACGTCACAGCGCGTGCAACCAGGTTGAGGCGCGTGCCGTGGCAGTCCGGGCAAGGCGTATCGCCCACGCCTTCGGGTTCCTGTTCCTCGGATGGCAGGCTCTGCTCGCGGCCACGGTCGTCGCCGGCCAGTACGGTGTCGTCGAACACCGCACGCTGCTCGCGCGTCAGCGTCAGGCCCGTGCCCACGCAGGTGGTGCACCAGCCGTGCTTGCTGTTGTACGAGAACATGCGCGGGTCCAGCTCGGGATAGCTGGTGCCGCAGACCGGGCAGGCGCGCTTGGTCGAGAAGACCTTGACCTCGCCCACATGCGCGGTGCCGTCGCCTTGGTGCAGGGCGTCGTGCAGGCCGTCCAGCGGCGCCAGCAGGTGCATCACGCCCTTGCCGGCTTCGAGCGCCTGCGCCAGCAGCGCGCGCAGTTGCCCTTCGTTCTCCGGGGAGATCACCAGGTCCCCCACGGGCAGCTCGATGGTGTGCTCGCGGAAGCGGTCCAGCCGCGGCCACGGATCGACCGGCAGGAATTCGCCATCGACGCGCAGGTGCGTGTTGCCGCGCGCCTTGGCCCACTTGGCAAGGTCCGTGTAGACGCCCTTGCGGTTCACCACCAGCGGCGCCAGGAAGCCGACATGCTCGCCACGATGGTCGCGCAGCAGCTGCGCGGCAATGGACTCGGGGCTCTGCGACGTCACCGGTGCGCCATCGTGCACGCAGTGCTGGATGCCGAGCTTCACGTACAACAGGCGCAGGAAGTGCCAGACTTCCGAGGTGGTCGCCACGGTGCTCTTGCGGCCGCCGCGCGAGAGGCGCTGCTCGATTGCCACGGTCGGCGGAATGCCGTAGACCGCATCCACTTCCGGCCGGCCCGCTGGCTGCACGATTGAACGCGCATAGGCGTTGAGCGACTCCAGGTAGCGGCGCTGCCCTTCGTGGAACAGGATGTCGAACGCGAGCGTCGATTTGCCCGAACCCGATACGCCCGTCACCACGTTGAACTTGCCGTGCGGGATGTCGACGTTGAGCGACTTGAGGTTGTGTTCGTGCGCATTGACGATGCGCACCACGTCCTCGCCCTCGATCGCGCGGCGCGCGCGCCGGGCCTGCAGGGCAGCCTGGAGCGGCACGCCATCGCTTTCGGCGCGCTCCGCAGCGAGCGTGCCCGCTTCGCCGAGCGCGGCGTCATAGTGGATCAGCGCCTGGCCGGTATGCGACTCGGCATAGCCCTTCACCTCGTCGGGCGTGCCGGTGCAGACCACGCGGCCGCCGGCATCGCCGCCTTCTGGGCCGAGGTCGATCAGCCAATCCGCGGCGCGGATTACGTCGAGGTTGTGTTCGATCACCACCAGCGAGTGGCCGCCGTCCAGGAGCTTGCCGAACGCTCGCATCAGCTTGGCGATGTCGTCGAAATGCAGGCCCGTGGTGGGCTCGTCGAACATGAACAGGCGCTTGGGCGCGGTATCGGGCCGGATCACGCGGCCCTTGGGCTGTGCTGCCTGCGCGGCCTCGGCCAGGAAGCCCGCGAGTTTGAGGCGCTGCGCCTCGCCGCCCGACAGCGTGGGCACGGGCTGGCCAAGCTTCACGTATTCGAGGCCGACGTCGACGATAGGCTGAAGCACGCGCAGCACCGCGCCGTCGCCGGCGAACAAGGCGGCGGCTTCCGACACTGTCAGTTCAAGCACGTCTGCCACGCTCAGGGCGCGCGGCGGCTGGCCGGGCAAGGTGCGCTCGATCTTCACTTCGAGTACTTCGGGGCGGTAGCGGCTGCCGTCGCAGTCCGGGCAACGCAGGTAGACGTCGCTGAGGAACTGCATCTCCACGTGCTCGAAGCCAGAGCCGCCGCAGGTCGGGCAACGCCCGTCGCCGGAGTTGAAACTGAAGGTCCCCGCCGTATAGCTGCGCTGCACGGCCATTGGCGCCTTGGCGAAGATCTTGCGGATCTCGTCGAACGCGCCCACGTAGCTGGCCGGGTTGGAACGCGCGGTCTTGCCGATCGGCGACTGGTCGACAAACACCACGTCGTCGACGAGGTCCGCGCCGCGCAGCGCGCGGTGCGTGCCCGGCGATTCGGTCGCCTTGCCGAAATGGCGCGCCATGGCCGGGTACAGCACGTCCTGCAGCAGCGTGGACTTGCCCGATCCGGACACGCCTGTCACGCACACCAGCCGCTGCAGCGGGATTTCCACCGTCACTTCCTGCAGGTTGTGCTCGGTCGCGCCTTCCAGCGCGATGCGCGGCACGGTGTCGTCCACCGGGCGGCGCTGCCAGTGCGAGTCATCGGCCACGCGCTTGCGCCCGCCCAGGTATTCGCCGGTGAGCGTGCCGACGCTGCGGATGTCCGCGGGGGTACCGTCGAAGACAATGGCGCCGCCACGTTCGCCGGGGCCCGGACCCATGTCGATCAGGCGGTCGGCGGCCAACATCACGGACGGATCATGCTCGACCACCACCAGCGTGTTGCCGGCATCGCGCAGCCGGTGCATGGCCTCGACAATGCGGTTCAGGTCGCGCGGATGCAGGCCGATGCTCGGCTCGTCGAGCACGAACAGCGTGTTGACCAGCGAGGTCCCCAGCGCCGTGGTCAGGTTGATGCGCTGGACCTCGCCGCCGGACAGCGTGCGGCTCTGGCGATCCAGCGTCAGGTAGCCCAGGCCCACGTCGCACAGGTACTTGAGCCGCGTGCGCACTTCTGCCAGCAGCAGCTTGAGCGCGTCGTCGAGCATGCTGCTCGGCAGCGTCACGTCATCGAAGAAGCGGCGGATGCGCGCGATCGGCATCAGCATCAGGTCGTGGACGGTCAGGCCGGGCAGCGATTCGAGCTGCGTGCGGTCCCAGTCCACGCCGCGCGGCAGGAAGCGCTGTGGCGGCGCAAGCACGGCATCGGCATTGTCCCTCGAGCCCAGGCGCCACAGCAGCGACTCGGTCTTCAGGCGCGCGCCGCCGCAGGTCTCGCACGGCGTGTAGCTGCGGTACTTCGACAGCAGCACGCGGATGTGCATCTTGTAGGCCTTGGACTCCAGGTAGCTGAAGAACCGCATCACGCCATACCACTGCTTGTTCCACTGGCCGTTCCAGTCGGGCGAGCCGTGGATGACCCAGTGGCGCTGTGCCTCGGTCAAGTCCGACCACGGCGTGTCGCGCGGGATGTCGGCCTTGCCCGCATAGCGGATCAGGTCGTCCTGGCATTCCTTCCAGGCCGGCGTCTGCATCGGCTTGATCGCACCCTGGCGCAGCGTCTTGCGCGCGTCCGGAATCACCAGCCCGAGGTCCACGCCGATCACGCGGCCAAACCCGCGGCAGGTCTCGCAGGCGCCGTAGGCGGAATTGAACGAGAACAGCGCGGGCTGCGGATCGGCATAGCGCAGGTCGCTGTCCGGGCTGTGCAGGCCGGCGGAAAAGCGCCAGATCGGGCCTTCGCCTTCCTCCGCCAGCACATAGACATTGACGCGCCCGCCGCCGCGGCGCAGCGACGCTTCGATGGCCTCCACCGCGCGCGCCTTTTCGACCGACCCGATGCGGAAGCGGTCCGCCACCACATCCAGCATCTTGCGCGCACCGGTCGAGGACTCGACCATGCGCTGTGCCTGCACGCGGGTATAGCCGCTGACCGACAGCCATTGCTGGACTTCATCCTCGGTGGTCGATTCAGGCAGCTCGACCGGGAACGTCACCACCAGCCGCGCGTCGTGATGCGGCTGGCCTTCGGCCGTACGCGCGAGCAGTTCCGCGTAGATCGTTTCGGGCGAATCGTGCCGCACAGGCTGCGCGGTCTGCCGGTCGAACAGTTCCGCCGCGCGCGCGTAGAGCAGCTTCAGGTGGTCGTTCAACTCGGTCATCGTGCCGACCGTCGAGCGCGAACTGCGTACCGGGTTGGTCTGGTCGATCGCAATGGCCGGCGGCACGCCGTCCACGCGTTCCACCTGCGGGCGGTCCATGCGGTCGAGAAACTGGCGCGCGTAGGCGCTGAACGTCTCCACATAGCGCCGCTGACCCTCGGCATAGAGCGTGTCGAACACCAGGCTGGACTTGCCCGACCCTGACGGACCGGTCACCACGGTCATCTCGCCCGGGCGAAGATCGAGGTCGACATCCTTGAGGTTGTGCTGGCGGGCGCCCCGAATGCGGATCAGCTGCTTGCTCGACACGTTTTTCTCTTTTTAATCAGATGGTTATACCACCCAACCAGAATCATGACAGCGCAAGAAGCAACCTTAGCACAGGCTGCGATGACCGTTAATCAGGTAGGGGTTCCCGAGGACAGCCCTGGCCCGCGCGCGGCGAGTGAACTGTATATCCGTACAGTGTATCAGCACAGACACAAATCCGTTGGGGTGGGAAAACAAAAGGGCGCACCCTGACGGCCCGCTGGAGAAACGCCATCTCATGCAAGCGTCATAGAAAAGGTCGGATGCCCGGTCCGTGAAGCCAGCGCGCCGTTGCCGGCATTCCTGCGCGGCCGATTCGCTCGATCAAGTCATCAGCCTCCCAGGGTGGGTTACGCTTCCGCTTGCGCATTGCCCTGAAGGCATCCACCACACGCCCTTCATTCAGATCGATCAGATCAAGGACGAACTGATCGGGATGAAGCACCTCAATCTCCAGTTGGGAACGAAGATACTCCGCCGCGAAGTCCTTGAGGTTGAACGTCACGATCGCATCGGCAAGCGCGGTGACCGCTGTCATGACGACGTGCCGATCCTTCGGGTCCACGAGGTGCAATGCATGGGTTTCAGGCAGTACGTTGCCGACGAGCGCATCCGGAAAAGCGCGGTCCATTGCGGCACTCAACGCACCGATTCGGACGTAGGCATCCCCAACGGTTCCGGTTGCCTGCAGCCTTGATACCAGGTTTGTCGCCCATTCGTCGTGGATGCGAGCCGACCATTTGGGCTCAAAGAATCCGTATCCGGCGAGGGTAAGCATGACATCCCGCACGATCATCGGAAACAGCACGCATGCGTCCAGTACCACGCTGAAACGGTCGAACCCCAATCTCACAAGTCGTATCCGCCCATGGCTTCCGACAGCGCGACAAGCTCCTTCATGGCGGCCTCGCTGGCCTCGCGCACGCGGGCCTTGTAGCGCAGCACATCATCCATGCGGATCCGCCGATGACGTCCCACTTTGCGAAATGGCAGTTCCCCTGCCTCCAGGCGCCCGATCAGATAGGGACGCGAAACCCCCAGCATGTCGGCTGCCTGACTGGTGGTCAGTTCCGTATGAGCAGGATAGAGAAGGAAAGCCTGCTCGCTTGCCATTAAGCCCAGTAGCCTGGCGAGCACCCGAAGCGTCGCGGGGGGAACTTCGATACGGGCAATGTCACGCCCGTCGCCCTCCTCGACAAGTGCCACGCGCGCCGCGCGCGAGCGGTCCAGCGCTGCAGCCATAAGCCGGCTTGCATCGGCGAGGATAGCGGCCTGGTCATCAGTCAGTTCGATTCGGTCAGGTACCGAGATTGTCATGATGCGCATCCTGAACTGCGAGTAGGAACGCTCTCGTTGTACTGCACAAACGAATCAAACGCAATAAACGAAATAAACGAAATAAACGAAATAAACGAAACGATGTAAGCGAATTCATGAGCCGCGAACGACAACGCCCCTGGGCGAGGCCCAGGGGCGCGTCCAATCCAGACCGAATCGACCGGGCGTTCGCCGGCCGCTCGCGCTCAATCCAGCAAATGCCCCATCCGCGACCGCTTGGTCGCCAGGTATTTTTCATTCTCGGCATTCGACGGCACGATATGCCGCAGTTGCTCCTTCACGACGATGCCGGCCTTCTCCAGCGCCGCGGCCTTGAGCGGATTGTTGCTCATCAGGCGCACGGACTTCACGCCCCACTGGTGCAGCAGGTCGGCGGCAAACGCGTAGTTGCGGGCGTCGATGGCCTGGCCAAGCGCCAGGTTGGCATCGACGGTGTCGAGCCCGGTGTCCTGCAGTGCGTAGGCGCGGATCTTCTCGGCCAGGCCGATGCCGCGGCCTTCGTGGCCACGGAGGTACAGCAGGATGCCGCGGCCCTCGGCCGCGATCTTTTCCATCGCCAGTTCCAGTTGCGGACCGCAATCGCAGCGGCACGAACCGAACACATCACCGGTCAGGCACTCCGAATGCAGGCGGATCAGCACATCTTCGCCCGTGATGTCTCCGACGCTGAGGGCAAGGTGCTCGATGCCCGAATCCACGCCCTTGAAGGCGTGTGCCGTAAATTCGCCGAATCGGGTCGGCAGGCGCGCCGAATCGATCAGCGTAATCTCTGTGTCGTTCATACCGGTATTCAAGGAAATCAGGGGCCGGCGGGGCCGGCGCCGCTCGATATTATGAGCGGAATTGTATCTTGACGCTTGCCGACGGCGCCGGCAGCCGCTTTGAACGGCTTGTTTAGAAGCTTGCAACGGCCTCATGCAGGCGGCCGGAAGCGGGCCTAGGGCGCGACAGAAGGCTCTCTTTTCAAGGTGCGAAGCACGAAGGTGGAGTGGCTGTGGCGCAGGCCCGGCAGCTTGTAAAGCTTGTGCCGCAGGAATTCCTCGTAGCCCTCGGTGCCAGCCACGGCCACCTTGATCAGATAGTCGTATTCGCCCGTCAGCAGGTGGGCCTCCAGCACTTCCGGCAACTCGGCCAGGGCCTTGCCGAAGCGATCGAACATCTCGTCATCGTGCCGATCGAGCGTGACCTCGATCAGCACCGTATCCGGTAAGCCCAGCGCCTTCTGGTTAAGCAGCGCCGCATAGCCTTCGATCACGCCGCTTTCTTCAAGCGCGCGCACGCGGTTCCAACACGGCGTGGCAGACAAGCCCACCTGCTCCGCGAGCCTGGCATTCGACAGCCGGCCATCACGCCGCAGCTCACGCAGAATGCGGCGGTCGATGTCGTCGAGCTTGGGAGTGGTTGCCACGGGATACCTCCATAGAAAGGAATCATCTTTTGTGTATTCTATTTCAGGAGGATGATTCTTCTTCATTGAATCGCATTTGGCAGGCAATTCAGAAGCAAATTTTGCCGCTCCGCTGGTAAATTTACCTGATCGACACACTTGCCTCCCACGCCACATGCCCGCCTCTTCCCATCCCACCCTGCAGCTGGATTTGCGCCTCGCCGACGACGATCTCCTCGGCGCCATGGAATGGGTACTGGCCAATGCACGCCGCACCGGCCTGGCCCTGCAGCAGTTGCGCTTTGACGCCTGCGCGCGGCATCTCGTGAATGCCACGCTGACCGCGGCGGACGCCGACCTGCTGCACCTGTTCGTCCGACGCCTGGGCAACGGCATGGACGTGGAGGTATTGATGGCCGATTTCGGGGAAGATGAATTCAGCGACTCGACCGATGACCGGCCCGCCGTCCTTGGCGCTGTCGAACCCGAACTCGCCCTGCACGCCTGACTTGCCGGTTCAGCCGGGCGGCAGCAGTTCGATGCCGTCCAGTTGGGCAGCGCAGATATCCCGGACAATCGACACGAAGTCCGCCACATACGGCCGCTGCGCGATGGCGGCAGGAACCGTGGCGTACAACTCGCTCCACAACCCTTTGGCCCCGATGCGCTTGGCCAGCACGTAGTCGTGGTCGACGTAGTTCTTCACGCCCCAGTTCGGGAGCGCCGCCACGCCCCGGCGGCTGGCGACCAGCTGCAGCACCGCCACGGTCAGCTCGGCGGTGCGGCGCTGCAAGCGGATGCCCGCCGGCTCCAGCACTTCGCGGATCAGGTCGATGCGCGGCTCCGGCACCGGGTAGGTGATCAGCGTCTCGCCTTCCAGGTCCGCGGCTTTGATGCGCCGCTTGTTGCGCAGCCGATGCTCGTTGGCGAGCACCGCCAGGATCTCGAAGCGGAACAGCGGCGCGACTTCCAGCCCGCGCCGCGTGGCCGGCATGGAGCCGATCACCATGTCCGCGCGCCCGTCGCCAAGCAGCGCGATCGGATCGGCGTGAAAGCCCGCCACAAGGTCGACTTCGACTTCCGGCCAGCGCCGGCGGAACTCGTCCATCACCGGCATCAGCCAGTCAAAGCAGGTGTGGCACTCCAGCACCACGCGCAGTTCGCCGCGCGTATCTCCCTTGAGCCGCTCGATATCGCGCTCGGCTGCGCTCACGGCGGCCAGCACCTCGCGCGCCAGCGCCAGCAGGCGCTCTCCGGCCGGCGTGAAGCGCAGCCCCTGGCGCGTGCGATCGAACAGCGGCAGGCCGTAGTGTGCCTCGATGGCCTTGATCTGGTGGGACAGCGCTGACTGGCTCACATGCACGCGCTCGGCTGCCGTGGCCAGCTTGCCGGATTCCGCGATGGCCACCAGCGAGCGGAAATGCCTGACCTCGATCATGCCCCGCCCCTTTCACCGGCACGCTGAATGCGGTCGATATGAAAAATATTCATACTTTGTTTAAAACTTGTCGCTTGATTCATTTTACGGCGAAACCGACACTGTGCGCCAGACCAGACCTTTGGAGCATCTTCATGGCACGCACACATATCCTCGGCTTTCCGCGCATCGGCGCGCGCCGCGAACTGAAATTCGCGCAGGAGGCCTTCTGGCGCGGCGAAAGCACGGAAGCGGACCTGCGTGCCGTGGCCGCCAGCCTGCGCAGCCGCCACTGGCAGCTGCAGGCCGACAGCGGCCTGGACACGGTCGCCACCGGTGACTTTGCCTATTACGACCAGGTGCTGAGCCTGACGACACTGCTCGGCGCGCTGCCGCTCCGCTTCGGCTTTGACGCTGCAGGCCTGACGCTGGCCCAGTACTTCGAACTGGCACGCGGCAACCGCGCCCAGCCGGCCATGGAAATGACCAAGTGGTTCGATACGAACTACCACTACCTGGTGCCGGAGCTGGACTCCGCCACCCGCTTCGACGGCGGCCCGGACTGGTTCTTCGAAGAAATCGAAGAAGCCCTGGCGCTCGGCCTGAAGGCCCGTCCGGTGCTGATCGGGCCCGTCACCTACCTGTGGCTGTCCAAGACGCATGAGGCCGGGTTCGACAAGTTGTCGCTGCTGCCGCAACTGGCGCAGGCCTACCAGCGCATCCTTGCGCGCCTGAAGGCCCGGGGCATCGAGTGGGTGCAGATCGACGAGCCGGCGCTGAGCCTGGATCTTGACGCGGACTGGCTTGACGCCTACGACCAGGCCTACGCCACGCTGGCACAGTCCGGCGTGAAGCTGCTGCTCGCGACGTATTTCGACAGCGCGGCCGACCATGCTGCCCGCGCCGCTGCGCTGCCGGTACAAGGCTTCCACATCGACCTGGTGCGGGTGCCCGCCCAACTCGACGCCTGGCAGCAGGCGCTGCCGGCCGATGCCGTGCTCTCGGTTGGCGTGATCGATGGTCGCAACATCTGGCGCACCGACCTGCGCCGCGTGCTCGATACCCTGCGCCCCTTGCACGCCGAGCTGGGCGAGCGGCTGTGGCTGGCCCCGTCGTGCTCGCTGCTGCACGTGCCGGTATCGCTCGAACATGAGGGCCGCCTCGATGCCGAGCTCAAGTCCTGGCTTGCCTTTGCCACGGAAAAGCTGGGCGAACTGCGCGTGCTGGCCACGGCGCTGAACCAGGACGAGGCGGCGGTCGCCGTGCAACTCGATGCCTCCGATGCCGCGCAGGCTTCGCGCCGCCAGTCGCGCCGCGTGGTCAATCCGCGCGTGCAGCAGCGCCTGGCCGCGGTCACGCCGGACATGGCCGAGCGTGCCAGCCCGTTCGATGCGCGCATCGAACGTCAGCGCCAGGCCCTGCAACTGCCGCTGCTGCCCACGACCACGATCGGCTCGTTCCCGCAGACCGCCGCCATCCGCCAGACCCGCGCCGCCTACAAGCGCGGCGACATCGGCGCGCTCGACTACCTGCAGCGCATCCGCGGCGACATCGAACTGGCCGTGCGCAAGCAGGAGGCACTGGGCCTGGACGTGCTGGTGCACGGTGAGGCCGAGCGCAACGATATGGTCGAGTACTTCGGCGAGCAGCTTTGCGGCTATGCCTTCACCGAAAACGGCTGGGTGCAGAGCTACGGCTCGCGCTGCGTCAAGCCCCCGGTCATCTATGGCGACGTCTACCGGCCGGAACCGATGACCGTGGACACCGCGCGCTATGCCCAGTCGCTGACCGAGCGTCCGATGAAGGGCATGCTGACCGGTCCGGTCACCATGCTGCAATGGTCGTTCGTGCGCGACGACCAGCCGCGCACCAGTACCGCACGCCAGCTCGCGCTGGCCATCCGCGACGAGGTGTGCGACCTGGAGCAGGCCGACATCCGCGTGATCCAGATCGACGAGCCGGCGCTGCGCGAAGGCCTGCCGCTGCGCCGCGCCGACTGGGATGCCTACCTGGCGTGGGCGGTCAACGCGTTCCGGCTGTCCGCCGCGGGCGTCGCCGACCAGACCCAGATCCACACCCATATGTGCTATGCCGAGTTCAACGACATCCTGCCGTCGATCGCGGCCATGGACGCGGACGTGATCACGATCGAAACTTCGCGCTCGGCCATGGAGCTGCTGGAAGGCTTCGGTGACTTCGACTACCCGAACGAGATCGGGCCGGGCGTCTATGACATCCACTCGCCGCGCGTGCCGTCCGTGGACGCCATGGAAAAGCTGCTCGAGCGCGCCTGCGAGGTAGTGCCACCGCAGCGCCTGTGGGTCAATCCGGACTGCGGGCTGAAGACGCGCGGCTGGGAAGAGACCGAGGCCGCCCTGGCCAATATGGTCTCGGCCGCCCGCAAGCTGCGCGGCCGTCTGGCCGGCCAGGACGCGCTGTCGTGGAAGCGGGCAACGGGCCAGCAGGCGGCGCCGGCGGGGCACCGGCACAGCGAGGGTTGCCCCTGCAACGCGCGCGCCGCCTGAGCATCGTGCTGACCGGGACTGTGACCCGGGCGCCGCGTGTGCGGCGCTGTGTCACATAGCCGCAGCGGCCCGCGCTCCGTATCCTTGCCGGCTGTCAAATTACACTCAGAGCACCGGCGTCCGTTGCTGGCGGACGCCGATGTGCCGGCAAAGGGAAATCATGAAACGAGCCAGACACTGGCGGCGCGCCGCGGCGCTGCCAGCCGCCGCGCTGACCGGCGCTGCCATCGCGCAGACTGTTCCTGCCACAGGAACGGAGCCGGTCACCCTCCCCACCGTCACCGCCACGGCCAGGACCGAAGGCTCGCTGACCGCGCCGGGCGTGGCCAGGCAGCGCGAATCGTTGTACCAGTCGGCCGGCTCGGTCGGCTTTGTCGACGCCGACAGCTACGCCAACAGCTACGCCAGCAACCTGCGCGATGTACTCAAGGACGCGCCCGGCGTCTATGTGCAGGAGCGCTATGGCCAGGAACTGCGCCTGTCCATTCGCGGCTCGGGCATCGCGCGCGGCTACCACACGCGCGGCCTGGAAATCCTGCAGGACGGCGTGCCGACCAACTTCGCCGACGGCAGCGGCGACTTCTACCAGATCGACCCGATCGGCCTGAACGCGGCCGAGGTGTACAAGGGCGGCAACGGCCTGGCGTACGGCAGCACCACGCTCGGTGGCGCCATCAACTTCACCACGCCCACGGCCCTCACGGCGGCGTCGCCCAACCAGGTACGCGTCGACGGCGGCAGCTTCGGCACCGTCCGCGCGGCCGGCCAGGTCTCGCGCCAGATCGGCAACTTCGATTTCCTGGGCAACCTGAGCGTGGATCACTCGGAAGGGTACCGGGACCACGAACGCGGCCAGTACGAACAGTTCAACGCCAATTTCGGCTACCGCTTCAGCCCGACGGTCGAAACGCGCTTCTATGTGGGCGCCTATGTCGTCGACCAGCTTCTGCCCGGCACGCTATCGCTGCAGGACGCCCTGAGCAACCCGACCAAGGCCTCGGCCAGCGCGCTGGCCGGCGACCAGGCGCGCAACACGCGCACCGAGCGGCTGGCCAATGTCACCACGGTCAAGCTCGACAGCGGCCAGCTCGACTTCTCCACGTGGGTCATCCACAAGAATCTGTACCATCCGATCTTCCAGGTGGTCGACCAGAACTACTGGACCTATGGCTTCGCGCCGCGCTATACCGGCACGCAGTCCGTGGGCGGCATGCGCAACGAGGTCATCGCCGGGGCGAGGTTCTTTGGCGGCAACAATGACGCGCGCCAGTACGTCAATGTCTCGGGCAGCCGCGGTGCCCAGACCCTCAACGCCAGGCAGGATGCCTACAACTACGAGGCCTTCCTGGAAGACCGCCTCTACGTGGCACCCACCGTCGCGCTGATGGCCGGCGCCAAGGCCTACTACAATCAGCGCCGCTACAAGGATTTCGGTGGCCTGCCCGCCAACCCCGTGCCCAAGGCCGACGACACCAGCTACAGCGGCGTGAACCCCAAGTTCGGCGTGCTGTGGGAGCCCGTCAAGGATGTGCAGGCCTTCGCCGACATCACGCGCAGCGCCGATGTGCCAGACTTCAGCGACCTCAACCAGACCATCGGCACCACCACGCAATTCGTGCCGCTTTCCGCCCAGCATGGCTGGACCCTGGAGCTGGGCACCCGCGGGCGCCGCGAACGGCTGGCGTGGGATCTCACCGTGTACCGCTCGCTGGTGCGCGACCAACTGCTGCAGTACACGACCAACCCGAACGTGCCGGCCGCCACCTTCAACGCCAATCGCACCACGCTGCAGGGCGTGGAGCTGGGCCTTAGCGCCGACCTGCTGCAGAACGTCGCCACCACGGCCGACAAGGTCACGCTGTCACAGCTGTGGAACTACAGCGATTTCCGCTTCGACAACGATCCGCAGTATGGCAACAACCGCATTGCGGGCGTGCCCGAGCACGTGCTGCGCACCACGCTGGCCTACAGCCAGGCGTCGGGGCTGCGCATCGCCGGCACCATCGACTGGGTGCCGACCGGCGCCTTCGTCGACTACGCGAACACGCTCAGGGTGCCCTCGTACGTGCTGTTCGGCGTGCAGGCCAGCTACGATTTCAAGCAGGGGCTGACGGTCTTCCTGGATGCGCGCAATCTCGGCAACAAGCGCTACGTGAGCGACTTCAGCACGGTCACCGATGCGCGCACCGCCAATACGGCGGTGTTCTATCCTGGCACCGGCCGCGCGCTCTATGCCGGCGTGCGATACAAGTTCTGACCGGATCGCTCCGGCAAGGCCAAGTGAAAAGGCCGCGTCCTCAGACGCGGCCTTTTCTTTTACGGCCAGCAACGGCCTCAGTTCGCGCGCTCAACCGGCGGCGGCATCCACGTGCCGTCGAGCAGCGCCTGCTCCGGCCAGTAGGCGCGCAGGGTCATGTTGAGCGCATCGGGCGGGGCCGGCAGCCAGTTGGCCACCCTGCCGCGCTCCGGGCGCTCATGCTGGATATAGATATCGAGCGAGCCGTCGCGGTTGTAGCGCAGGCGGTCCCGGCTGCCGATCGCATAGCGGCCGATCGGGTTCTCGACGAAGGCCTGGCGCTGGTTATACAGCGACAGCGACCAGAATGCCTTGGCGGGCGGGAGCTGGTCCTTGGCAAAGTGCAGGACGTAGCTGGTACTGCCTTGCAGCGCCTTGCCAGCGGCATCGGTTCGGGTCGAGGCGTAGATGGCGTCTTCCGGCAGGTTGGCGCCAAGCCCGACCATGGCCGTGACCGCGCGGCGCCCGTAGTTGACACCGTAGTTGCCCAGGTCACGGTGCATGACCCAGCCATTCCCGGCATCCGCGTTGCCCCTGCGGGACGTCTCGTAGATCGCCTGCAGCGCAGCGGTGGCACCTTCCTGCACGGCGCGCGCGGTGGCGGGTTCAAGCACCGTGGTCTTGAACGGTACGCCCGGCTCCAGCCCCATGCGGCGCATTTTCTCCACCATGGCGGCGTCGGCCGCGGCGGGCGGATTGGCGGGCAACAGGCTCGCAAACCGGCTGAAGAACGCCTGCGCGTCCATGGCCGCCACCTGTTCCACCGGTGGCGACTTCGTGTCCAGCGTCGGCGAAGGCGCTGCCGGCTTTTCCGGTGCCGCGCGTACGCCCATCTGCCAGGCGGACAGCGGCGTCAGCCGGTACTGGTCCTGCAGGCGGTGCACGGCCGGGAAATCCTTCTTGCCGTTGGCCTGGGTGCGACCGATCAGCCAGACCATGGCCGTGGGCGACTTGATCTGCTTCATGCCCTTGGGCAGCGGCCCTTCCCAGCCCGGGCCGGTGATGACGAAGTTGCCACGCTGCGTGCCGGTGGTGCGCTTGCCCGGCGAGGCGAAGACGTTGGTCCACGCGTCCATCAGCGGCATCAGGTAGTAGCGGCCGCGGGTATCGGGCACGGACAGCACCACGGGCTCCTTGGACAGGTCCAGCCAGGCCGACGAATAAAGCGTGTCGGCATTGGGGGTGACCACTTCGGTGAAGCTGGCGTCCGGGAAGGTGCGCTTGTGGCCAAAGGTATTGGGCGGCGTGCGCAGGCTCATCAGCTCGCGCGTCACGTCCATCAGCACCAGCGGGTAGGCGTAGGTGAAGACCTCGGCGGACAGCGCCTTCATGGCCTGGTTCGACGGCGGCTGCACGGCGGCGACCGGCGCCGCAACCGGTTCATGCGTGGCCGAGCAAGCGCTCAGCAGAACGGCGAGCGCCGCAACGCCCGCCATGTGACGGATGGAAGGTTTCATGACCCCATTTCCCAAATCTGTTCTTTCGGCCTTCTTGCGGGGTCGGTGGGTGGCGTGTCGCCATGTTGCCCCGGAGGCGCATCTATTCCGTCCGAATCATGTCCGTGCACCCTGTGCGTGTCAATTCTTCTGAAGCAGGATGCGCGGGGAAGCGAACAAAACGGCGCGCCGGAAGGCGCCTGTGCCCGTCAACTGTCAGCCTCCTGCAACAGATTGCAGAACGGCGCGTGCGCCGCCAGCGATATCGTCAGATGCCTGGCACGCCGCGCCTCAGTAGCGCAACTGCACGTCGTCAACGCGGGCGGTGCGCCCGTTGTAGAGGCAGGTGTAGCGGAATCCGATCGAGGCCTGGCTGTTGTCCGGCTCGAATGTGCCCTCGCCCGTGACCGCGGCAACGGCGCCGGGCCGCGGGCTGACCTGCTCGCGATCCTCCAGCAGGTAGATGCTGCCGGGTTCGCGGTGCCCCTTCCTGACGTTGGCGGTGACGGCCTGCTCGCAGGCCTCGGCTGCTACTCTTGGCACGATCCGGGGCTCCGCGGCCGGGCGCGATGCGGGCCGGCTCGCCTGCTGCGGCGGCGTCTCGCAGGCGGCCAGCAGCAACGCAAGGGCCAGGCAAAGGTACGAGGCTCGGGACAAAGCGGGCATCCTCCCTTCGTAAAGTGCAGTACAGCAATCAGAGTAGGTCGTCGGGCAGCAAATGCCAAATGCACAATTGCGCACCGGCGCCGACCATGCGGAAATCCCCGGGGCAGAGCGAACCGGCCATCGCCGCTACACTATGACCCTGCCTGCGACGAAACATCGCACGGACAAAGCACCGGCGCCAGACCGGTCCAGCCACATTCTGCCGCGCGGCCCGGCCTGCGCGCCGACACAATGACAAAAACTGAGACAACCCCGAACCGAACTGCCAACCCGACCACTTTGTTGCGCGCCGCAGCCAGCCTGCTGGTGGTTCGCGACGGCACGCAGGGCATGGAAGTCCTGCTGGTACGCCGCGTGGAGCGCGCCAATGACCGCAGCAGCGGCGCCTTCGTGTTCCCCGGCGGCACGCTCGACCCACAGGACAAGGCCCTGCACGTGCACGCCGCCGGGCTGGACGATGCTTCGGCAAGCGAGCGCCTGAACCTGCCGGTCGGCGGCCTCGACTTCTACCTGGCTGCCGTGCGCGAGTGCTTCGAAGAGGCCGGATTGCTGCTGGCCTACCATCGCGACGGCGAGCTGCTGGCGCCGGGCCACCTCGATAGCGCCGCGCAAGATTTCCTGCGACAGGCGGTGCAGCGCGGCGGCCCCGGGCTGGCGCACGCGTGCGCGGAACTGGGCCTGCGCCTGGCACCGGACCGCCTGGCGTACCACAGCTACTGGCTCACGCCGCCAGGGCTGCCCAAGCGTTTCGACACGCGCTTTTTTGTCGCGATCGCGCCGGCCGGGCAGCTTGTCGTCCACGATGGCATGGAGATTGTCGAACACCGCTGGATCCGCCCCGGCGAAGCCGCGGATCCGGCCAGCGGCCTGCCGATGATGCATGTCACGCGCCGTACGCTGCAATCCATCGCCCATTTCGAGACGGCGCACGATTGCTTTGCCAGCACCGCGCAGCTGCGCGACATCGCCTGCATCATGCCGCGGCTTGCCAAAGGCGCGGCCGGTGTGCGCCCGGTCATGCCCAACGAGTCCAGCTACGCCGAGATCGGCCGCATCGACCCCGACGGCAAGGCCCACGCGCGCTACGAGCTGGCTCCCGGGGAGCCCGTGCAGCTTTCCGAACGGGTTTGGCGCGTCACGGCCAATAACGGGAGCGTCATGACCGGCCCGGGCACCAACACCTATCTGGTCGGCGGCGGTGCGCGCAACGAGTGGGCCGTGATCGACCCCGGTCCCGATGATGCCGCGCATGTGCAGGCCGTGCTCGCCGCGGCGCCGGGCCCGATCCGCTGGATCGTCGTCACGCATACCCATATGGACCATTCGCCCGCGGCGCCAGCGCTACAGGCCGCCACGGGGGCCACAGTGCTTGGCCGCGCCGCGCCGGCCACACAATGGCAGGATACGGGCTTCGCCCCCGCGCGCGACCTGCAGCACGGCGAGCGCATCGCCATTGGCGACGACTGCACGCTGCGCGTGATCCACACGCCGGGCCACGCCTCGAACCACCTTTGCTACCTGCTGGAGGAAGAGAAGACGCTCTTCACCGGCGACCACGTCATGCAGGGCTCCACGGTCGTCATCGCCCCGCCCGATGGCGACATGCGCGCCTACCTCGATTCGCTGGCCTCGTTGCAGGAAGAGGACCTCGATTGGCTGGCGCCGGGCCACGGCTTCCTGATCGCGCGTCCGCAGGAGGCGATCCGCCTGCTCGTACGGCACCGCCTGCACCGCGAAGCCAAGGTGCTCAACGCGCTGCGCGAGCTCGGGCCGGCCCCGATCGAGGCGCTGCTGCCGCGGGTCTACGACGACGTGCCGGAGCGCATGTACCCGGTGGCCCAGCGTTCGCTGCTGGCGCACCTGCTCAAGCTGGTCGCGGACGGCAAGGCCGTCGAAGCGGAAGGCCGCTGGCAAACCGCGTAACGCCACCGGCCTGACCGGCGCGCCGCCGCTATCGCTGGGGCGCGGCGGGGGCGCCCGCCTGCCAGGCCCGGCGCAGCGCGCGAAGATCATCGGCGGAGGCATCGGTAATGGCCAGGACCCGCATGCCGTCTGCGTCCCAGCTCTCGGGCTGATAGCCCTGCCGCGACCCCGACACCTTCGGCGGCAGCGCCCCCGCGCCTTCGGGGAACACAAAGACATCGACGGGATGCCGGTTGCGCCGGTAGACCACCACGGCCACCGGGCGCCCATCGACGTAATCGAGCCTCCCGCCGGCCAGCACGAAGCCCTGCGCCGCCATGTCGCGTACCACCGGCGCGTAATCGATGCGGCCGTTGAACCAGGGCTTGACCGTATGCTGGTCCAGCGACGCCACGTCGAGCGGCCGGCCCGACAGCAGTGCCCTGACGTGGCTGGCCACCATCTCGCGGGCCACGGCGTCAGCATCGTACCGGTATCTGGCCAGTTGCCCGGCGCCGAGCGCTACCGCGACCACCGTGGCCAGCGCGAGTCCGGCACGCGCCGGAGTGCTCCAGGCGAGCCACTTGCCCAAGCCCCAACGCGTGCGGCCAGCTTCCCGCGGCGGCACCGGCAGACTCGCCATCAGGCGGGCACGCAGTTCGCCGTCGGCGCGGTGGTAGGTAGCGCCTTCACGCACGGCGTCCCGCAACGCGCGGACCCGCGCAATTTCCGCGGCGCAGGCTGGACAGGACGACAGATGCGGATCCAGCCGCGCCAGGTCCGCCGGGCCGAGTTCCCCATCCGCGCCGGCATGCAGCAGCAGCCGAGCCTCATTGCAGTCCATTGCCCACCTCCCCGGCCGATCCCGCCAGGCCATCAAGCCGCACCGGGCGCTCTGCCGCCGGCCCGGCCCGCTCCACGCGCAGTGCCGCCACCGCGGCGGCCAGCGCTTGCCGTGCGCGAGCCAGCCGCGACATGACCGTGCCAAGCGGGATGGCGGCAACCTGCGCGATATCGCGGTAGCACATGTCCTCCAGTTCGCGCAGGACGATGACCTCCCGCAACGGGGCGGGCAAGCGCGCCAGCGCCTCATGCACCAGCCGCACGTCCTCGGCGCGCAGCAGGCAGCACAGCGGCTCGCGCTCGCTGGCGTCCTGCCAGCCGGGCCAGGCCCCGGCGGCAGCGACGCCGTCTTCGTACGGCGCGGCGTCGCGGGCGGGCCGGTCGCGGCTCCACGCGGAGAACCACGTATTGCGCACGATGGCCAGCAGCCATGGCCGTGGCCGATCGCCGTGGTAGCTGCCGAAATAGGTGTAGGCGCGCAGCAGCGCCTCCTGCACCACGTCCTCCGCCTCGGCGGCACCGCCGCTCAGCCACCGCGCAAGGTTGTAGGCCGCATCGAGATGCGGCAGGACCAGCTCGGCAAACCGGCGGCGCTCGTCAGCGGCGTTCACGGCACTCCTTTGTCCAGACCTTGCGAAGTCCGTCCTGTGGCCTCCGCCCGCCGTGTTTACCGGCGTCCGTACCATTTTATTCCGCCACTAGGGCCCTGGCAGCACGTCGTCAGCGACTTGGGAATAGAAACCGGCCCCGCGCGGTATGACAAGCATCCGGCCTCGCGCCGCGCTCCCCAGGAGACCACCATGCCCGCCAACCCCTTTCCCGACCGGCGCGATTTCCTGCGTCTTGCCGCCGCTGCCGGCGGCGCCGTCCTTGCGTCCGCACTGCCGGGCTGGGCGGCGGCACCTGGCAAGGATTTCTATTTCGTGCAGCTTTCCGACCTGCACTGGGGCTTCCAGGGACCGCCCAATCCGGACGCGCGCGGCACCTTGCCCAAGGCCATCGCGGCGGTCAATGCGCTGCCCTCCCCGCCGGATTTCATCGTCTTCACGGGCGACCTGACCCACACCACCGACGATCCCGACGAACGGCGCAGGCGCATGCGTGAAGTGAAAGCGCAGATCGACACGCTCCAGGTCAAGACCCGCTACCTGATGCCCGGCGAGCACGATGCCAGCCTGGACCGCGGCGAAGCGTTCCAGGAATTCTTCGGACCCATGCATTACGCCTTCGATCACCAGGGCGTTCACTTCGTCGTCCTCGACAATGTGTCCGACCCGGCCGGGCGCGTCGGCACGGCCCAGATCGACTGGCTGGCCTCGGACCTGGCCCGCCTGCCGCGCGAAGCACCGATTGTCGTGTTCACGCACCGTCCGCTGTTCGACCTCTATCCGCAATGGGACTGGGCCACGCGCGACGGCGCCGACGTCGTGCAGCGGCTCGCCCCGTACAGCAACGTCACGGTCTTCTATGGCCACATCCACCAGGAACACCACCACCAGACCGGCCACATCACCCACCACGCCGCGCGTTCGCTGATCTACCCGCTGCCGCCCCCGGCATCGCAACCCCTGCGGCAGCCGGTGCCGTGGGATGCCGAACACCCTTATCGGGGACTGGGGTGGCGCCAGGTCATGACCCGGCAGTCGCCGCTGCGCCTGTCACTGGAAGAACGACCGGTAACCACCTGACCCACGCCCACAGGGAGAATGACCATGATCGAACAAGCGCCCTTCCGTCCCGCGCGCCGGCGCAGCCTGGCCTTGCTGGCGGCGCTGGCGGCCTCGGTACCCTTCTGGACCGCGTCGGCCGCCGTGCCGCGGCGCATCGCCGTCACCGCGCGGCGCTTTGTCTTCACGCCGGACCGCATTGCCCTGCACAAGAATGAATCGGTGGTGCTCGAGCTGACGGCGCTTGACGTGGTGATGGGCTTCAGCGTGCCGGACCTTGGCATCCGGGCCGACCTGCCGCCCGGCACGAAGGTGGAAGTTGCCATCAATGCCGCCGCGGCCGGCTCGCACCTGTTCCTCTGCGACATCTTCTGCGGCTCGGGGCATGAGTCGATGAATGGCCTGATCGAGGTCAGTTGAACCGCGCATCGCTGCTGCGCTGCGCCAATGACGGCGGTGTTGCCGCCGACCGCCTAGCATGGAAACCATCGGCCGGGCCAGCATGGCCTGGCCGCCACCGGGAGACGACCATGCAGCGACGCGACAGCGACAAGGCTTTCAGGCCATGTACGAGCAGTATCTCGTGCCAATGCTCTTCGCCCCGTACGCCGCGGACCTCGCCCGCCGGGCCGCCGCGCTGCGGCCGGCCGGGGTGCTGGAAATAGCGGCCGGCACGGGTGCGCTGACGCGCGAACTGGCCCGCTTGCTGCCGCCGCAGGCAAGCCTTGTCGCGACGGACCTCAACCTGCCCATGCTGGAGCGGGCGCAGGCCGTCGGCACCAGCCGGCCGGTAGCCTGGCAGGTGGCGGATGCCATGCAGTTGCCGTTCGATGACGGCAGTTTCGATCTCGTTGTCTGCCAGTTCGGTGCCATGTTCTTCCCCGACAAGCCCGCGGCGTTCGCCGAAGCGCGGCGCGTGCTCGCTCCGGGCGGCACGCTGCTGTTCAACGTATGGGACCGCATCGAGGACAACCGCTTCACGGATATCGTCTGCCAGGCGCTGGCAAACCTGTTTCCGGACGCCCCGCCCGATTTCATGACGCGTATGCCACATGGCTATCACCGGCTGGCCGAGATCGCCGCGCACCTGCGACAGGGCGGTTTCCTGGCGGAACCGGCCATGGAAACGTTGCCCGCGACCAGCGTGGCTCCGTCAGCACGTATTGCGGCCGTGGCCTTGTGTCAGGGCACACCGCTGCGCCCGGACCTGGAGTCCCGGGGGCCCGATGCCTTGCAGCGCGCCACGGACCGTTGCGAGCAGGCGTTGGCGGAAGCATTCGGCACCGGCGCGATCGAGGGCCGGATGCAGGCGCACGTGGTGGCCGTCATCGCCTGAATGCACGGCCGACGCGCCCCGCGGCATCGCCCCTGCGGCGCTCCGCGGGCCTGGCCGGGCCGCACGCCGTATCATTGCGGCCTTGCCCTGCGAGGCCGCCCTGCCCTGGATTTCCCCTGATGTCCGTTCCTACCGCGCTGCTGGTGATCACCGCGGCACTGAGCGCCATGATGCTGGCGATCGTCTGGTCCCTGCGCCGCTGCGGGCTGCCGGGGGTGCCGGACTGGTGCAACGCCAACCTCGCTGTCACGATTTCCCTGGTGCTGTTCGCGCTGCGCGGGGAGGTCAGCGACATGTTTTCCCTGGTCTTCGCCAATGCTGCCCTGGCCTGGGCGCTGGCGATGTTCTACGCCGGTTGCGTGCGCTTTACCGGCGGCCAGCCGCGCTGGGGCAGGCTGGCCGCGGGCACGCTGGCAACCATGGCCGTAGTGGTGGCCTGGCGCTATGTCCACGATGTCTTCACCACGCGCGTGGTCGCGGTCTCGGTCTTTCATGCGGTGCTGTGCGCGCTGACCGGCTTTACGCTGATCCGCGGGCGGCCGCGCGGCCGCGCCGGCCACTACCACCTGACCACGGCAGGCTTCGCGCTCTTCTTCGCCGCCGGGCACACCGCGCGCGGCCTGCTGTCGGCGTTCTCGCTGATGGGCGACCCGTACAGCCTGCAGTCGCTGGGCCTGAACACGCTGTTCCTGACGCTGGGGGCCCTGGTGATGCCAGCACTGAGCATGGGCGCCGTGCTGATGATCCACGACACCATGGTGCGCAGGCTCGAGGCCATTGCCAATACCGACGGGCTGACCGGGGTGATGTCGCGCAAAGCGTGGGAGGAAATGGCCGCGCGCCAGATCGCCCGGGCCAGCCAGGGCAACCCGGCGCTGGCGCTGGTCATCATCGATATCGACCGCTTCAAGGCCGTCAACGACACCTACGGCCATGCCGCAGGGGATAACGTGCTGCAGGGCTTCGCCGGGCTCGCCGCGGCGCAGGTGCGCGCCACCGATGGCCTGGGTCGCCTGGGCGGCGAGGAATTCGCCGTGCTGCTGCCTGCCACGCGCGCGGCGGAGGCGATGCGCATGGCCGAGCGTATCCGTGCGAGCGCCGAACAGGACCGCGTGCAGGTCGGAGATCATGGCGTCATGGTGCGCTACACGATCAGCGGCGGTGTCGCCTGCCTGCGCCCGGGCGAGACGCTGGCCCAACTCAGCGCACGCGCCGATGCGGCGCTGTATCGGGCCAAGCTGGAAGGCCGCAACCGCATCGTCGCGCACGACGACAGGCAGCCGGGTACGGGTATGGCTCCCCCGGCGCGCGAAGCGCTGCCCGTCTGAACAGGGATGGCATCCGGCCGCAACGGCGCGCCTGATACCACGCCGCAGGGCTCAGCCTTCGGCTGCCGTGCCCCGATACGCGCCAGGCCGCGACCCGGTCCAGCGCCGGAACGCGCGATGAAAGGCACCGGGCTCGGCGAAGCCGAGCTCCGCCGCAATATCCGCCACAGGCTTGCCAGTACGGCTGAGCGCGTCGATCGCCAGGTCGCGCCGCAACTGGTCCTTGAGCTCCTGGTAGCTCGCGCCCTCGTCCATCAGGCGCCGGCGCAGCGACGAGGCCGAAAGATTCAGGCTCAGCGCCAGCGCCTCGAACGTCGGCCACTGCTCGGGCCGCTGGTTGCGCAACTGGCGCCGCACGCGCGCGGCCACGCTGCTGCGGTCCGAATACTTCACCACCACGTTGTGCGGCGCATCGCGCAGGAATGACTTCAGGCTGCGTTCGTCCTGCCGCACGGGCTGGTCAAGCAGGCCGGCGTCGAACACCAGCGCCGTGGCCGGCTGCCCGAATGCGGTCTGGCGCGAGTACATGACCCGGTATTCCGCACCGTACGCAGGCTCGGGGTAGGCAAACGACGCCAGCAGGATCGGCACGCGGCGGTGGAGCAGCCAGCTCATCAGGCCCTGCAGCATGATCAGCATGGTTTCCTGCGCGAACACGCCGGGCATCCGTCCCTGCGCCGCGGACGGCGCGGTCAGTGCCAGCGCGGCGCGGTCGCCGTGCCGCTCGAGCCGGACACCGATATCGTCGAGCAGCAGCCCGAAATAGCGCGCGACGCGCTCCAGCGCCTGGGCAAAGGTGCGGCTGCCGGCCACCGCGTGGCACAGCATGGCAAAGCTGCCGCACTTCATGCTGCGGGAATCCTGCCCGAAGAATTCATCGTCGAGCGCGGCGGCCACGGCCATCCACAGGTCGCTGTAGCTCGCCGTGGAGACGCGCGCCTGCGGCACGGCCAGCAGCGCCGGCGCAATCCCGGCACTGCGCAGCACCGGCTCGGGATCCAGCCCGCGGGCCGGCAGCCCCGAGATGGCGTGGTGAACAAAGCAAATCGCGACGCTGCCTTTTTCCATGGTGCGGCCACGCTCCGGGTGGCCGCACGGGCGCCGGGCAGATGGCAAACGAGTTCACAAAGAATGGCGGATTTTGGCATAGGACGCGGGGCAGGCGCTTCCTACACTGGGCCTGTTCGATCCAGACACCGCCGAAGACCACCTCAATCGCGCCTGCCGCGCCCCTGCCATGCACAGCGACTACACCGAAGAGCAAACCATGATCCGCGACAGCGCGCGCGCCTTTGCCAGCGAGCGCCTCGCGGCGGGCGCCGCCGAGTGGGACCGCGCCGGCAAGCTTCCCGCGGAAGTGGTGGCCGACATGGGCGCACTGGGCCTGCTGGGTATGATCGTGCCGGAAGAATGGGGCGGCACTTATACGGATTACGTCGCCTACGCGCTGGCCATCGAGGAAATCGCCGCAGGCTGCGCCGCGTGCGCCACGCTCATGAGCGTGCACAACTCGGTGGGCTGCGGGCCGATCCTGCACTACGGCACCGACGCCCAGAAGCAGCGCTACCTGCCGCGCCTGGCCAGCGGCGAAGTGATCGGCGCCTTCTGCCTGACCGAGCCGCAGGCGGGCTCCGAGGCCCACAACCTGCGCACGCGCGCCCGGCCCACGGAGCGCGGCTGGGTGCTGAACGGCAGCAAGCAGTTCGTCACCAACGGCCAGCG
>JACXTT010002137.1_pt1 | contig 31670 bp, 26 predicted proteins | sample 9270951 | NCBI WGS metagenome assembly JACXTT01 (sample SAMN15532306, study PRJNA645909) | rock metagenome | isolation source: weathered quartz diorite | place: Puerto Rico | collected 2017-06-21
GGCGCGCTTAAGTCTATTAACTAGTCATGGTTGGTTAAGGCATCGAGTTCCAAATCGCCATCATCCATCAACCCGTTGAACTCCGGCATGAGCTTCCATCCCTTGGAGCGCGCCAATGAGAGCAGCAGGCGCTGACCTGGCGCGGGACGCTCCGGCTGCAACGGATATGCGGGATCTTTGAAGGCATCTTGAGGATCGACGAAAGTCCAGGCTTCCTTCTTGAGCATCTCGATCGCATCCCCGAGGAAGAGCGCGTTGAGGAGGTTGTGGTGCATGACCATTACCTGCGGGATCTCTCTCCCAAGCAACCGCTTTGAGAGATCGCGATATGCTGCGGCCCGCTGCTTCAGATGGCTGAGGTAGGCCTCTTTGATGGGCGTGATATCCGCCTTTGAGTTCTTCTCTAGCACCTTCTCGAGCCGCTCATCCAAGGCCCAATCGCTCGTATCCAGGGAGACGTAGGCGTTACGCCAGCCTTTGTCTTTGAGGAAGGTCCGCATGCCATCCCGCTTTTCCGGGGTGTTGCCCTCCCTCAAAAAGGTGAAGCGGAACCAGGGACGGTAGCCCGGGATCGTCGCAATGACCTGGTCGCAGGCCACGAGCTCCTTTTGATAAGCCTCGAGTGTCGTGGCAGCGGCATTCAAATCGGGATGGGTCACGGTGTGATTCCCGATGCGGTGACCCGCCTTCCCCCAGGCCTGGAGCAAGGCGAGCCCCTCGGGGGTGTCAGCTCCGTTGTGCAGCGTCACGAAGAGGGCGCCCGGAACGCCGGCCTTTTGAAGATGCTTTAGCAGAGCTTGATTGCGCTCCTGGGGAGAGAGCAGCGGCGTGGCGTGCGTCTTCGGCCCGTCATCAAACGTAAGCGCCACTTGCTGAGCGGAAAGCAGGGAGGTGAAGAAAAAAGCGAGTAGGCGCATCCCTTTATTCTGACGGAGCATCTGCAGATAAACAAAGGGCCGCTTGCGCGGCCCTTTGCAAGATCGAAGAAGATTAGCCTTCGATTTCCTTGATGCTGGTCTTCAAAGTGGCGGTGTCCTTCACCTTCTCGGCACTGAGATCGGCGCCCAGCTTCACCTTCTCGGCTTCGGCGATCTTCTTCACGATGCTGCGCACGGTCGTGAAGCTCTTCGTTTGAGCAGGAGCCTGCTGACCCACCGCCGTGACCACGGCGATCTGCGTGCGGAGCTTGGCGGCGTTGGAGACCTGGGAAGGGTCCTTGGCGGTGGCGCCGAGGTTGTCCTGCAGGCTCTTCAGCACATCAGGCGCGGTGCGGGCGGCCTGGGCATCCGCGAGCAGCATGAGGCCGAGCTGAGCGTGGGCCTTGTTCGTGGCCTTGGACTTGTCCTTCTGATAGGACTTCCAATCCCCTTCGAGCTTGGAGGCCTCTTCGCCGGCTTCGCTGGCCACCTTCAGCTGCTCCGCGTCGATGTTGCCGTCGGTGCGCTTCGTCTTCAGCTCCGTGTACTTGGCGCACACAGCCTTGAGCTTCTCGACCTTCTGGGGCGGGAAGAGGCTCACCATCGTGTCCATCGCGCGCATGCCCTGGTCGGTGGCGAGGGTGGTGTAAGTGATGAACTCGGCGCCCTTGGCAAGCGCATCGGCGGGGTTGGCGGTGGAAGCCGCGGGGGCCTTGGGCAGTTCGGCCTTCTTCTTGTCCAAGAGGCCGCCGAGGCCCTGAGCGGAGAGGGAAAGGGGCGCGGCGACGAGGGCCAGCGCGAGCAGGGAACGGGTCATGGGACCTCCTTAGGGAGTGGGGAAAGCAAGTGCGTCATCAGGCCCTTCTCTTGGGCCGCTCGAACCAGTTGAGACAGTGAATCCGAAAGAAACTCCATGCACCATCCTCCCCGATCCGGAGGATCCAGGGGAGCCGCCGCAAGGGTGACGGTGCGATCGGTTTGGAGCCCCGTTTTAGCCAGAGGCTCCGCAGCGCCGGAGGCGAAGACTCGAAGCCGCCATTGGCCGCTCAATTGAGTGGGTACCCCGAGCTGCAGTTGGAAGCCGGAGCATAACAGCTGGGCGGCACGGGGAACTGAAGGCAAATCAGGTTCGCCCGAGGCGTTCAAAAGAAAGGCTGTCGGAGCGTGAGACTGCAGCGCACCCGCTGCCAAGGCCTGGATCCAGCTCGGCTCCGGCAGCGAAAGCACCGCGCCCTCCCATTGGGGGAAACGCATCACGGCCAGGGGACGTTCACCTTGGCGAATCTCGCAGCGCAGAACATCACCCGCCTTCAGACGCTCTTGCGAGAGAAGACTCGCATTCAGATACCCCTGAATAGGCTCCAGTCGTTCGTAAGCCGTGCCGAGCGCAGCGCCCGCGCCATCGTGCAGTTCGCCGAGGGGACGCACCCACGCGAGGGGTGCGAAAGCGCCAGGCGCAGCTCCCGACCAGTTCACGCGACCATCTGCTCCCACCCGTCCTTCAATGGCCTGGCGCGGCCCTCGGGGCAGCGCATCCAACGCGGCCACCACCTTGCGACCCAGTTGGATGGCGGCGTTGCGGCAGGTGGTGAACCAGGCGGCATTCACATCCACAGCGCGGACGCCCGTCTGCTCCGCCACCGCAAACTCCTCCGTGTGGCGCACCAGCTGAACCATGGGATACAGCGGGCGACTTTCTGAGCCGGCCAAGCTCTCCACCGCCGCGGCCATCTGCAGGCGGAAGTAGTGCTCCTTCACACCGTCTTCACGGCGGCGCAGGCCGTGATAAGCCTCCAGGGTCCCGATCTCGACACGACGTTCGGGCGCTTCAGAAGCAACTTGCACCAAGGTCTCCCGCTGCACCGTGATGAGGTTGGCCTTGGACAGGCTGGAATGGCGACTGATCTCCTCCGAGAGCGCTTTGAACTGGCTTTGCGCCTCCGGATGTTTGAAGGGCACCGGCAGCACCTGGTGGGTGGCAGCCTGGCTGATGTAGTGGCTCACCAGCGCCAAAAAAGCATCCGAACCAAGGCCGCTTAGCCCGCGAGGGGCCTGAGGTTCCGCTCCCCTCCACAGCAGAGCCACACGAGGTTCCGGCCGATCCTTGGGGGCGTTGGCCACCGTGAGGCTGAAGCGCTCTCCCGGTGTCAAAGCTTGATTGGAATCGAGGGAATCACGAACGAGCGCGTACTTAGGAAAGACCTCAGCCACTTCCAAACGTCGCCCCTGCGCTCCCGCAAGCAAGGCACCCTTCTTCACGCCTCGCAAACTCCCGAAGGGCCAGTAGCCACCCGCGATGCGCTTGGGGGGCGCAAGCAAGCCCCCCGAAAGGACAAAGGGCGAGAGTTGGGATTCCAACTGGGCGATGCAGGCGTCCATCCACCGATCTGCGGCGGCCTGAAAGGCTTTGCGGGTCAAGGCCGGCGCATCCGCCAACTTGCTTTCACCCAACTCCACTTGGCCTGAGACCATCCGGGTGGCGCTATAGAGATTGGCATCAGTCCAGGGATCCCAGGCACTCAGGCTGCCCACCACCGTGGCATCCAAGCGCAGGATGCTTCCAGCCGCCACTTCCCGGCTGAGGCGAACGGCGCTGAGCATCGGCACAATCACCACGACTCGGTCGTCGGACTGAAGCATGGTGTTGCCGCCAAGATCCAAGACCTTCCCCGGAAAAGCCGCGTCCACTTTGGCGAGAAGTCGAGGTGCGAGCTCAGGAAGCGCCAACTCCTCGCGGGGTGAGGGATCCTGCAGGATGACAGGGGCGACGACAAGCTTCACATCCTGGGCTGCCAGGGACGCCGAGGCCATCGCCCCTAGGCACAGGGCCATTCTGCGGAGCAGGGCGATCATTTGGCGCGGAGAACCGTTTCGCGATCGTTCATGGTGATCACTTCGAACTTATCGAGGAAGGGCTCCAAGGCGGCCATCGCGTCGGCTCCAGTCTTCCCATTGAGACCGACAGTGATGCTTTCGCTCTTGGCCTCACCTCGGAAGGCGGGCGTGACGGTCATGCCCGCGGCACGAAGCGCCTGCTTGAGGGAGACCGTCGCCGCGGGGCTCGTGATGCCATCCACGCGCACGGCATAGGAGGTAGAAGCTTGGGCCGCCTCGCGCTTGGCGCCCCGCTGAGTCGTCTTCACTGCCTTGCGCAGTTCATCGGGAAGGACCGCATCGGCACGGAGCATGGCCCGTTCGGTGGCCACGGTGCGCGCCAGATCGTCGCTGGACTGCTCACCGCTGTCCCCTGCCACGAGCTTATCGGGCAGCAGCACCTCGCCATCCTTGATGCGCAGGACGCGGTACACGACTTGGGAAGTGAAGCGATGGCCGCCCTTCACGCCGGGCGTGAAGCGGTTGAGGGCCACGGCCACGTACTCCTCCGGGGATACGGCGGGGTTGCGGCGCAGGCTGCCCAGCAGCGTCTCGTAAAGTTGGTCCTCGTTTTCGAAGACGCGATCCATCAGATTCAAATCGAGAAAGCGCGTGGTGAGGCCGGCGGATTTCAGCATCTCCCCCAGCTTGGCCCGCACTTCGTTGGTCTGTCCCGCGGCCTTCTTGGTGGTGTCCGCGTAGATGGTGATGCGCTGGTAGAAGGTGCTGGTGTCGCTGAAGGTGTCTGATTCGGAGGAGGCGCGGGCTTTGACACTGTCCGAGCCCGAGGCCTGCATCTTGGCGTTGCCCTGCTGCGCGCTGCCCATCCGCATCGAGGACGCATCGAGGGAAGCATCTGACACGCCGCCAGAGATCTGCACGTTCATCCGGTTGTCCTTCACCTCCTCGCGAAGCACCGGCGGCTTGGAGTGGTCGCGATCCTGGCCTTCCACCGTATAGCTGAGCACGATCACCTTGATATGCCCTTCGGTCTCCTGCGCCAAGGAGAGTCCCAGATACTCCTCGAGGAAATCGCGCAGAGGCTTGGCGTCGAAAGTGTAGGTCACTTCCACGGTGGCCTTGCCGTTCTCGATGCGCTGGGCCAGGGGCTCCTGGTCCACGATGAAGCCGCGGCTCCGCTTGTAGGCCTCCTGCAGCACCTGGTCCGCCTTGGCTCCCAGTTTTTCTCGGTTGCCGTAAACGCGGAAGACGGCCTGGGTCAGCGCGTCCATGCGGGCGGCATCTTCCGCCGCCTGCAGCGCTTTCTGGTTGCCTTCCTTCTTCGATAGGCGGGTATCCACCTGAGCTTCGCCATGACCCGTCACCTGAAATCGGTCCGCAGCCATTGCTGGAGAAGCAATGAGGCAACACAAGGCAGGGGATAGCAAAAATCGACGCATCGAAAGATCTCCGAAGGGACCATGATAGCCCCTCCTACGGTGCATCTCCCCCCTCTTCGCATGGGCGGAAACCACAGGCTCTGCGATGCTAAAGGGAGTTTTGAGGTTTACATGTTGCGGCCCCTTATCCTTAGCTCACTCTTGATCCCAATGCCCCTCTCTTCCCAAGAGCCTGCGGATCGTAAAGACACCCCCATGCCCCAGCGGCCCGAGTATGTTGGCGCCCAAGTCCGTATCGATCGGCAGAGCGTGTCCCACCTCGGCGGCCCACGCGTGCAGCACCTGGATTGGGATGTGAAGGTCGATATGACCGGCCACCGACTCAGTGGCCAGGCCACCTGGTCTCTCCATGAGCCCACCTCGCACGAGGACACCCTACATCTCGACGCGAGGGAATTGGATATCGCCAACGTCGAGACCAGCCCTGACGGGTCTCATTGGGTCAAGGCGACTTTCGCTCTGGAGCCCGGACCGACGCCCGCCCTTGGCAAAGATCTCCAAATCCACATGCCCCGCGGCGGTCGCTTCGCGCGCGTGCACTACCGCACCTCCGATCACGCGTCGGGCCTGCAGTGGTTGGAGCCTTCGCAAACCTCGGAAAAGAAGCACCCCTTCCTTTTCAGCCAGGCCCAGGCCATCCACGCCCGCAGCTTCCTCCCCTGCCAGGACAGCCCCGGCATTCGATTCACCTACACGGCCCACGTGCACACGCCCCCTTCCCTGCGTGCGCTCATGGCCGCGGACTTCGACCGCAAGGCGCCTCGGAATGGCAACTACCGCTTCCGCATGGATCAGCCCATCCCCAGCTATCTAGTGGCGCTGGCGGTGGGTGACCTGCATTTCCAGGCCTTGGGCAAACGCACAGGCGTATGGGCTGAAGCACCCGTCCTTCCCCGGGCGGTGAAGGAGCTCGGCGACACCGAGACCATGCTGGAGAAGACGGAGGCCCTCTTCGGCCCCTACCGCTGGGGACGCTACGACCTGCTCATGCTCCCCCCCTCCTTCCCCTTCGGCGGCATGGAGAATCCCAAACTCACCTTCGCTACGCCCACCATCCTCGCGGGCGATAAGAGCCTCGTCAGCCTCGTGGCCCACGAGCTCGCCCACAGCTGGAGCGGCAATCTGGTCACCAACGCCACGTGGCGGGATTTCTGGATCAACGAAGGCTTCACCACCTACGTGGAGCGCCGCATCCTGGAGGCCGTGTACGGCCGGCCGAGGGCGGAGATGGAAGCCGTGCTCGGCGTGCAGACCCTGCGGCGTGCCCTGGAAGAAATGGAGCCTGGCTATCAGAAGCTCTACGCGGTGATTGGCGACAAGGATCCCGATGATGCCTTCTCCGAGGTGCCCTACGAAAAGGGAGCCCTCCTGCTTCGCAAGCTTGAAGAGACGGCTGGACGCGACGCGTTTGATGTCTGGCTCCGCGCCTGGTTTGACGGTCACGCCTTCCAAAGCGTCACCACGTCGGATTTCATGGGCCATCTGCTCAAGCTGCCTCAGATCCCGAAGGACGTGGATCGCTGGCTGACGGAACCTGGCTTCCCCCCTCAGGCCCCCGAGCCGAAGAGTGAAGCCTTCGCGCAGGTGGATGTCCAAGTGGCGCGCTGGATGAAGGGAGATGGCCTACCGGCCGCTTCAGGATCCGCCGCCGGCTACGACATGGACAGCGCCAAGCGGCTCATTCATCCCGAGGGCTGGACCACTCAGGAATGGCTGCACTTTCTCCGCGCTCTGCCGAGCCTCGGCCAAGAGCCTATGACGGCGCTGGATCGGGCCTTTCATCTCACCGATTCTGGCAACGCCGAGATCGCCCACCTCTGGTTGCTGATGAGCATCCGAAACGGATACGAGCCCGCGCAAAATCGCCTGGAGCGCTATCTCATCGAGATCGGACGTCGCAAGTTAATCGTTCCGCTCTATCAGGAATTGGCAAAAACACCTGAGGGCCTCGCGAAAGCCAAATCCATTTATGTGAAGGCGCGCCCGGGGTACCACCCCATCACGCAAATCAGCGTGGATGCGCTACTGGAGAAGCGCTAACCGAGTGTTCACACACTAATTTTTCGCCGCTGATCATCATGGGATTCAGCGGCGAAATGTTTCCGTTCACCCCAAAACTCACCCGATCGACCCCCTCTTGAGTACATTCGACGCACAGGGGATTCAGAGGGCGTAGGCTTCGACACATGATACGACCGCGACATATAGCCACATGGGGCTATTGGGGGATCTGGCTTCTTGTGGGCCTGTATTTCTCTGCGTTGGATGCAGCTTCTTTCGGGCATGCGCCCTCGATGCTCCGCCGCATCCTCATTCTCGACATCAGCCAGCATCTCTTCTGGGGCCTGCTGGTGCTCGGGCTTCTCAAGCTGCTCAACCGCTATCCGCTCGGCTCTCTAAAAGAGTGGAGGCCCTGGGCCCTCTACCTCGGGCTTTCCCTTGCACTCACTTTCACGGGGCTCCTCTTCCTCTGGACGCTGGTCTACGCCCTAGGCGGGCCCATCACGCCCGTACCCGGCCACACCTTCTGGCAGAAGTTCTGGTTCTTCCACTGGAAATACTTCCACGCCGAGTGGGTCAACTTCCTCGTGGCCATCGGCGCCTGGTGCGCCTACGACCTCTACCGGCGCTACAAGCAGCGCGAGTTGGAATCCACGCGGCTGGCGATGGAGCTTTCCCGCGCCCAGCACCACGCCCTGCGCATGCAGCTTCAGCCTCATTTCCTCTTCAATGCCCTGAATACGATCAACTCCCTCATCCGTGTAAATCCCGCCGATGCAGAGCGCATGGTGGCCCGCCTCGGCGATCTGCTGCGCCTCACCTTGGAGCAGGGGGACCCGCAGGAAGTGACGCTGGATCAGGAGCTGGCGCTGCTCGAAGCCTATCTAGAGATCCAGCGCCTTCGTTTCGGTCCTCGCCTCGATATCGAGATTTCCTGCGCGGAGGAGTTGCGATCCGCCCTGGTTCCCAATCTTCTGCTTCAACCTTTGGTCGAAAACGCCTTCAAACATGGTTTAGGAGCGCCTCGGCGGCAAAGCTCGCTCGCCATCCGCATCCAATCCCGGAAGGAGCAATTGATCTTGGAAGTCGAAGACAACGGGCAGGGACTGAAGTCAGGTCAATTCAAAGAGGGCATCGGCACCAGCAACACCCGCAACCGCTTAGCCATGCTTTACGGAACGCGCTACCGGTTCGAGCTGACCTCCGTCCGTTCCGGCGGCACGAAGGCCTGCATCGAGCTGCCCCTCCATTGGGCCCCCATGGAATTGGAGAGCCCTTCCTGGTTTGAAACGAATGAGGACGATGGAGAGGCTCAAGGTAAACCCGTTTTGTCTTCTCGCGTTGCCTTATGAATGGAGATGCACTCATGACCTTCCGGACGCTGATCGTCGACGATGAGCCCCCGGCCCGTGCCCACATCCGGGAACTGCTGGTCGGCGATGAAGACATTGAGATCGTAGGCGAATGCGAAGATGGCTTGGCCGCCGTGGAGGCGATCAACCGCCTCCAGCCCGACCTCGTCTTTCTCGATGTGGAGATGCCGGAGCTGGATGGTTTCGGCGTCATCAACACCATCGGCCAGGATCGAATGCCCGCCACGCTGTTCGTCACGGCCTTCGCCCGCCATGCGGTGCAGGCCTTTGATGTGAATGCCGTGGATTACGTGCTGAAGCCCTTCGACGGGGATCGGTTCCGCATGGCCCTCAACAAGGTCAAACAGCGGCTGGTGGATGCCCGCGCGCCTCAGGCCGGTCCCTTGGACCGGCTCCGAACGCTCTTGGAAGAAGAAGCCGTCCAGCAGGCCTACCCCGAACGCATTCTCGTCCGGACGGGCGAGCATCACCTGCTGCTCAAAGTGGTGGATATCCGGTGGATCGAAGCCGAAGACAACTATGTCCGCCTCCATATGCGTAATTCGGAGACGCACCTCTTACGCCATACGCTATCCCGCTTTCTCCAGCGCCTGGATCCGCGATCCTTCCGGCGGATTCACCGCTCCATCATCGTCAATCTGGAGTGCATCAAGGAGATCCAGCCCTGGTTCCACGGGGATTTCCTCGTGCACCTCGATGACAGCACCACGCTCACGCTGACCCGCACCCACCGCGAAGCGCTGCTCGAAAAGCGGTAGCCGATCAGGCCTGTTAGCCTATCGTTGATCCTCTTTGGGAGCCTGCTATGGCGAACCGTTTTCTTCTCGGCTGCGGTGCGGTCGTTCTCGCGGTCCTGCTGATTCTCGGTTTCAGCATGGCGGGCAGCTATAACGGTCTCGTCGCCTTGGACCAAGGGGCTCAGGCGCAGTGGGGCCAAGTGGAGAACGTCTACCAGCGCCGCGCGGACCTGGTGCCCAACCTGGTTGAGACCGTGAAAGGCGCTGCCAACTTCGAAAAAGAGACCCTTCAAGCAGTAGTGGAAGCACGGGCCTCCGTGGGCCAATTAAGCGCTGGCGCAGTGAAGAGCCTCGCCCAGGATCCCGAGGGGTTTAAACGCTTTGCTGCCGCCCAGGATCAGCTTTCCTCCGCCCTCTCGCGGCTTTTGGTGGTATCCGAGCGCTATCCCGATCTCAAGGCCACTGGGGCCTTTCGCGATCTGCAGACCCAATTGGAAGGCACCGAAAACCGCATTGCAGTGGAGCGCGGACGCTACAACGACGCCGCCCGCGCCTTCAACACCAAGCGGGACAGTTTCCCCACAGTGCTGATCGCCGGGTTCTTTGGTGACCGATTCCGCGGAAAGGCCTATTTCCAAGCCCGTCCTGGCAGCGCCGAACCCCCGAAAGTGAAGTTCTAAATCTTGTTTCGTCGCGCGCTCTTCCTCCTCTGCACCACCCTAAGCCTGGTGTGGGCTCAACATCTCCCGCCGGCACCGACGGCGCACATCACCGATCCCCAGCACTTCCTCAGCCCAAGTGCGACGCAGGAAATCGCCACCACCTTGCAGCAGCTTGAAACAGCAGCGCCCTGCCAAGCCATCGTCTGGATCGGAAACCTTCCACCCAACACCACCAAAGAAACCTTCGCCACCGAAGCCTTCAAGGCCTGGGGTATCGGTCATCAAGGCGTGAAAGCTGGCGTGGCGTTCTTTATCTTTCCCCGCACGCGCGGTCTTCGCATTGAGGTGGGCTATGGGCTCGAAGGCCGACTCACTGATCTGGACTGCGGCCGCATTCTCCGCGAAGAAGTGGCTCCTCACTTGAAAGCTGGCGACCGCGACGCCGCGGTCAAAGCAGGTGTAGAAGGAATCCAAACGGTCCTCATGAAGACTGCGGTCGTGGAGAGCCCGACCACTCCAAAGCCTTTGCCCAGAGATGAAGGCATGTCCGACGCGACGACCGGCCTGCTCATCGTGGGCGGCGTCATCCTCTTTCTCTGGCTCTTGGTGAAGTGGGCCAAGTGGGCTTCTTCGCGTCCTAAGACTTATTCCTCTCGGGGCAGCTCCACCACGTGGTGGGATTCCAGCTCGTCCTATGACTCCAGTTCAAGCTCTGGATCCTGGTCCGATAGCTCCTCATCTTCCTCCAGCTCCGGAGGCGGTTTCTTCGACTCCTTCAGCGGGGGTGGCGGGGATAGCGGAGGCGGTGGCGCCTCGGGGGATTGGTGATGTTCACAGCAAAACTCCCCTTCGACGAAGCCCGGATTATCGCGGCCATCCGCGCCGCGGAATCCCAAACCAGCGCGGAACTCCGCGTCAGCATCGACCGCAAGGCAGAGCATCCGCCGAAAGAAGCCGCTGCACGCGCCTTCCATCGCCTCGGGATGCACCGCACGCAGTACCGCAATGGTGTGCTGATCCTGATTCAACCGAAGGCACAACGATTCGCCATCCTCGGTGATCGAGGCATCCACACGCACGTGGGACAGGCCTTCTGGGACCGCTTGGCGCGTCTGCTTTCAGAAGCCTTCGCTCAGGGGCAATTCACCGAAGGCCTTGAAGCCGCCTTAGTGGAGGCAGGCCGACAACTGGCCGAGCATTTCCCCGCGGAGCCTGGCAATCCGGATGAATTGCCAGACTCCATCGATCGGACCTAGCTACCAGAGTTCCAGCGCCTTCGCGCCTTGGCATCCGAAGGCCTTGTGGAAACCCTCCACAAGGGACACAGGTCCGGTGACCCGCTCACGGATGGGGCTATGCACATCGCTCTTCACCTGGGTGTCGATCTGTTCGGACCGCTGATTGGTGCGCCAGCCCTGGGCGAAGGCGACGTAAAAGCGTTGCTCCGGTGTCAGTCCGTCCTTGGCGACCTGGGGCTTCCCTGCGCAAGCCAACTTCCAAGCTTCAAAGCTGATCTTGAGCCCGCCGATATCCGCCAGGTTCTCTCCTAGGGTCTGCTTGCCGCGGATGTGGAGGCCAGGCAGGGGCTCGAAGCTGTCGTAGAGTTTCACCACTTCCTCGGTGCGGGCGTCGTAGGCCTTGCGGTCGGCCTCGGTCCACCAGTTCTTGAGGTTGCCGCTCCAATCGTATTGGCTGCCCTGGTCATCGAAGCCGTGCAGAATCTCGTGGCCGATGGTGGAGGCCAGAGCACCGTAGTTGGAGGCGTCATCGGCCTTCGCGTCGAAGAAGGGCGGCTGAAGAATGCCCGCGGGGAGGCAGATCTCGTTGAGGGTGGGCTCGTAGTAGGCGTTGTTGGTCTGAGGGGTCATGCCCCACTCCGTGCGATCCACGGGCTTGCCCAATTTCGCCAGTCGGCGCTCGAATTCGAAGGTGCCGGCCGCCAGCACATTCAACACGTGGGGACGTCGAGCAATGGTCAACTTAGAATAGTCGCGCCACACATCCGGGTAGCCCACTTTGGCCACCATGGTGTCGAGCTTCTTCATGGCCTGAACTTTGGTCTCGGCGGACATCCAAGGCGCGCGCTCGATGCTCTGGCGCAAGGCCTCCTTGTGCCACTTCACCATCTCCAACACCTTGGCCTTAGCCTCGGCGCTGAAGGCCTTTTCGACGAAGAGCTTCCCAAGATCGAACCCAATGGCCGCATCCGTCGCCTGCAGCATGCGCTTCCAGCGGGGCAGCTGCTCTTGGCGGCCGGAAAGCAGCCGACCGTAGAAATCGAAGTTGGATTGATCGAAAGCCCTGGGAAGGGAAGAGGCCGCTCCGTGGAGAAGATGCCATCGCAGGTAGAGCTTCCAATCCTGAAGCGAGGTCTTGGAGACGAGATCGGCAAAGGCCGTGAGGAACTCTGGTTGGCCCACCAGCACCTGCTTCTCGGCTGCGGGCAACCCAACACCTTCAAAATAGGTATCCCACCCGAAGCCGGGGGCCAAGCGAGCGAGGTCTTTGCGATCCACCTTGTTGTAATTCTTTTCGGGATCCCGCAGCTGCTCCAGCGTGCGCGAGGATTTGGCGAAGAGGGTCTCCAAAGCCATGACCTTCGTCGCGCCCGCCTTCGCCAGGTCCGCCTTCAGGCCCGAGAGCTCGAGCATCTGGGCGATGTGGGCAACGTAGGCCTCCCGCTGCTTGCGGGTGGTCTCGTCATCGCGGAAGTAGTATTCCCGCTCGGGCAAGCCCAGCCCATCCTGGCTCATCTGGGCGATCATCGCCGAAGCATGCTTGTCGTCGATGGCGACGTAGAAGAAGAAGCCCGCCGCAATGCTTTGACGATGAAGCGTCGCGAACAGGCCCGGGAGTTCATCCACGCTGCGAAGCGCGTCAATGCGGTCGAACAGGCTCTTGAGTGGCCCAGTACCGGCCTTTTCGATGGCCGCTTCATCCATGCCGCTCGCAAAGAAATCACCGATGCGCTGAGTCGCAGATCCAGGCGCGGCCTTCGAGGCGGCCGACGATTCGAGGATCTCCTTCAGGAGCTTCCAATTCCGCTCGTCGATTTCCTGATTGACGCCATAGGCCGAATAGGCTGCTGGGATGGACTCTTTGTCATAGGCGCCGTTGGCGAAGCGGTAGAAGTTTCGGCAGGGGTCTGCGGTGCGGTCCATATACGCGGGATCCACCCCGAGCACGGGACGGGCCTGTTGCTGGGCCGAAAGCGCGGAGCCGAGAACGAGCAGCGCGGCGAGCGTTAAACGCATGGGTACTCCAGATGCGATATCAAAGGCGAATCGACAACCCCCAGAAGAATCACTCCCGGGGGCGATCTTTTACAACACCCAAGCTTACCAGATGGCGGGACGGACCTTCTCATCGCGTTTCATGGCGGTGCCGTCCCCGCAGGACCAGGCCTCGAAAAACTCAGGCAGATTGCTGAGCGGGCCAAGCACCCGGTACTGACCAGGGCTATGGGGATCGGTCTTCAGCCGCACGCTAAGCGCTTCATTGCGGATGTGGTTGCGCCATACCTGGGCCGCGCCCAGGAAGAAGCGCTGTTCGCCCGTGAATCCTTCCATCACGGGAGCATCCTTGCCAGCTAGGCTCTTCTTCCAGGCCGCGAAGGCGATCTTGAGGCCGCCGAGATCCGCGATGTTTTCGCCGAGGGTGAGCTTGCCATTGACGTGTTCGCCTTTGATGGGCTCGTAGCCATCGAACTGCTTCACCACAAGATCCGTACGGGATTCGTAGGCCTTGCGATCCGCATCGGTCCACCAGTTCTTGAGGTTGCCCTGGGCGTCGAACTGGCTACCACTGTCGTCGAAGCCGTGGGTCATCTCGTGGCCGATCACCCAGCCGATGCCGCCGTAATTCACCGCGTCATCCGCCTTGGGATCAAAGAAAGGCGGCTGAAGAATGCCGGCAGGGAAGGCAATCTCGTTCATGTTGGGGCTGTAGTAGGCGTTTACGGTGGGCGGCGTCATGCCCCACTCGGTGCGGTCGATGGGTTTGCCGAGCTTGGCCATGTTGTCGGCCACGCGCCAGCGGGCCGCGCGGCGGGCATTGCCGAAGTAATCATCGCGGCGCACTTCGAAGGGATAAACCTTCCACTTGTCGGGGTAGCCCATCTTCACGCCAAAAGCTTCCAGCTTCTGGATGGCCTTCTGCTTGGTCTCCTCGCCCATCCATTCCAGACCCGCGATGCGCTCCTTCAGCACCGCGCGCATGTTGGCCACCATGGCCAGCACCTTCTGTTTGGCCTCGGGGCTGAAGGCCTTCTTCACATAGAGCTGGCCAAGGGCGTCGCCGATCATGCCATCCGCCGCGCCCTGGACCCGCTTCCAACGGGGCTCCTGCTCGGGCGTGCCGTTGAGGATCTTGCCGTGGAAGGCGAAGGATTCTTCCACGAAAGCTTTAGGAAGGTGGCTCGCCGACGCGCTGACCAGGTGCCAGCGCAGGTAGGTCTTCCACACCGAGATAGGTTCGGCCTGAGCCACCTTCGCGAAGGCGGTGAAGAAGGAGGGCTGGCCGAGATTCAGCTCCTCCGGTTTCACGCCCCGCGCGGCGAAGTAGGCCTTCCAGTCAAAACCGGGAGCCTCTTCAACCAGCTGGTCGAGGGTGCGCTTGTTATAGGTCTTGTTGGGATTGCGGTTCTCGACACGGGTCCACTGGGCCTGGGCCAGCTTGGTCTCGAAGTCGAGCACCATCTGCGCGTGGGTCTTGGCCTGCGCAGCCTTTTCACCGGCCAACTCCAGCATCTTGGCCGCATGAAGCACGAACTTCTCGCGGATCTCCTTGGAGCGCGCATCGTCCTTCAAGTAGTAGTCGCGATCAGGCAGACTCAGGCCGCCCTGGCTGAGGTAGCCCATGTACCTGGTGCTCTCCTTCGCATCCTGCCGCACGAAGAACGCGAACCCCGAGCCCATGCCCTCGCGGTGCCACTGGCCGAGGAAAGTCGGCAGGGCCTTGATGGCTTTCAATCCCTCGATGCGCGCGAAGTAGGGCTTCAGGGGCGCGGTGCCGCGCTTCTCGATGGCGGCCTCGTTCATGCCCGCGGCAAAGAAATCGCCCACCTGCTGCTCGACACTGCCCGGCTTCCAATCCTTACGGGCGCTCGTTTCTTCCAGGACTTGCTTGAGGATCGCGCGGTTGCGCTCCGCCACCTCTTCAAAGGCGCCATAGCGGCTCTTATCGGAAGGCAGAGGGTTCTTGGCCATCCACCCGCCATTGGCGAACGTGTAAAAGTCGTCACAGGGCTTCACGGTGCGATCGATGTTCTGGGGATCGAATCCCAACGTGCTCTGACCAAAGAGGGAAAGGGCGAAGCTGCCCACAACGAGGCATCGGGTCATTCGAGACATAAGAACTCCGGAAAGTCCCTTTCAGAATGCCCTGTCCCGCCTGGCCTTGGGAATCACCCGCCCCCTCCCGGCCCCGCCCTACCCCCATTCGTGACGCCCGCCACAGGGGTCGGAGCCCACCTTGAGGTCAGCTATTGCGGGAGCACCCATGCTCAACGCCCACGAATCCCTCCTCATCGAAACGCTCCGCAGCCTTCCCCTGGAGCGCCAAGCCTGCCTTGCCAAAGGATGTGCACGCCTGCTGGATGTGGCCGAGCATGCGGGCGCCTGTCCAGGCCCAGGTGTGGATGGCTTCCCCTGCGGAGAGCCTCAGGCCTCCTGCGAATACTGCTTCCAGTTGGTGCATGCCCTCGAGGCGATGTCTCACTAAAGTTCGACACCAGCGCCATCCGAAGCGGGGACGGTGCCCATTGGGCGCCGTCCCTTTGCGTGTTCGCAATGCTGAGATCGTGCGGACCATTGTGACTCTCACCACACCCCCTGTGACTCCTTCCACAGAAGAGACAACCCAACCTGGGCCTTGGATTTCCAAGGGGGTTCCATGTCCACCGCCGCACGACCGAAGCCCCATCTCGACCCTGAATACTGCAAGGGATGTCTGCGCTGCATCGATGCCTGTGCCAAGGATTGCATCACCCAGGGAGATGTCATCAATCCCGCCACGGGCGTGGTTCCGGTGCATCTCGATCTCACCGATTGCAACGGCTGCAGCCTCTGCATCCAGGCCTGCCCGGAGCCCTACGGACTGATCCCGCAGGCGGGCCCGACGACCGCTCCTGAGGAATTCGAGCTACAGGATCCCAAGCACCTCTTTGGCGCCAAGGTCCACGCGCCAGTCGAACCGGAATCCAAACCTGCGGTGCACGTGCCCCTTCCCAACCAAGCTCCCATCGTCGTGAAGGGCACCTATGCATCCGCCATCGGCGCGGTGCTCGCGGGCTGCCGGCACGTCTTCGGATATCCGATCACGCCAAGCACCGAAGGCGCGGAGCTGATGGCGAAGATCCTGCCCAAACTGGATGGCGTCTTCGTGCAAGCCGTCAGCGAAGTGGCCGCGGTGAACATGATGTACGGCTGCGGTGGCGCGGGCCTGCCCTGCATGACCTTCACTTCAGGCCCAGGCTTCAGCCTCATGCTCGAAGGCATCAGCTACATGATCGGCGCGGAGATCCCCGGCGTTTTCGTCAACATCATGCGCGGCGGCCCTGGTCTGGGGAACATCGCCCCCGAGCAGGCGGATATCAAACTCGCCTGCCGCGGATTAGGCCACGGCAACACCCACGCCATCGTGCTGGCCCCCAGCACGCCTCAGGAGATGCTGGATCTCACCATCGAGGCCTTCGCGCTCAGTTTCCGCTACCGCAACCCCGTGGTGCTGCTGGGCGATGGTTACTTGGGCCAGATGACCGGCAAAGTCACGCTCCCCTCCTCCTTGGTCAAACCAGGCCTTCCCTCCTGGGCCGTGTGGGGTGACAAGGCCCATCGCCCCAACCTCATCTGCTCTATCCATCTCAACGAATCCGATCTCGAAGCCCACAACATCCACCTCAATGCCAAATACCGCGAGATCTGCCTCGCAGAGCAGCGCGCGGATCACTACCGTTGCGACGATGCCGAAGTGCTGATCGTGGCCTGCCACACCCCGGCTCGCATGGCCAAAGGCGCGGTGGAAGTGCTTCGCTCCAAGGGCATCAAAGCGGGCTTGTTCCGCCCGATTACCCTCTGGCCCTTCCCCATCCTCTCGCTGGCCACTCTCCTCCCCCACGTGAAGCGAATGATCGTGGTGGAGGGCAGCCCCGGACAGCTGCAGGACGAAGTTCGCCTCGCCATGAGCCACGCCAATATCGCGCCTCCTCCAATCTCTTCCGTCCAGCGCTACGGCGGCATCTTGCCCCAGCAGGCGGAGATCGTCGAACACATCGAAATGATGCTGGAGGTGGCGAAATGAGCATCTTTTACGAGAAGTTCGAACGCCATTCTCATGGTGAGGGACTCAAGGGCCGGAGCACCCACTACTGTCCTGGATGCGGACACGGCATCGTGCACCGCGAGTTGGCCGAATCCCTTGAGGCCCTGGGCGTGCAAGATCGCACCGTGCTCATCAGCCCTGTGGGTTGTTCCGTGTTCGCCTACTACTACTTCGACGTGGGCAATTCCCAGGCTGCGCACGGCCGCGCCCCCGTGGTCGCCCTCGGCCATAAGCTCGCGAATCCCGAAAGCATCGTCATCTCCTACCAGGGCGATGGCGACCTCGCCTCCATCGGATTGGCCGAGACCATCGCTACGGCACAGATGGGAATTCCCATCACCGTCATCTTCATCAACAACGCCATCTACGGTATGACGGGCGGCCAGCTCGCCCCCACCAGCCTCATGGGTCAGAAGACCAGCACCAGTCCCGAGGGTCGATCCCAGACGATGGGCCAGCCCCTCAAGATGGCCGAACTCATCGCGCAATTGGATGGGCCTGTCTACGTGGAGCGCGTGGCTCTCTTTAACCCCAGGGAGCGCGTCAAAGCGCGACGGGCCATCGAAAAGGCCTTACGCCTCCAAAAGGAGGGCCGAGGTTACGCCTTCATCGAAGTACTTGCCGAATGTCCTACCCATCTGAAGCGGAGTCCCGAAGAGACCGAGGCATGGGTCGAAAAGGAAATGGCCGCCATCTTCCCCTTGGGCATCAAGAAAGATCTCTCGATAGAGCCCTGGTTCCACCCTCGCACGCCGAGTTTTGAGGTGGATGAAGTCCTGCATCTCATCGGCGGAGAATCCCGAGAGAGCGAGGTCCCTCTCTCCAGGCTTCCTGAAAACCTGCGCACCCGGGATATCAGTTTCAAGCTCGCAGGCTCCGGTGGCGACGGCGCTCAAACCGCCGCTTTGCTGCTTGCGCGCGCCGCGATAGACGCCGGATTGGATGCCACTCACATTCCAAGCTACGGCCCCGAAAGCCGAGGCGGCACCTCCTACGCCGATGTGCATCTGGCCGAAGGCGAAGTGCTCAACCCGGCGGCGCCAGATCCGCACGTACTCATCGCCTTCAATGCGCCGAGCCGCAGCAAATTCGCCCCCACCGTGCGCGAGGGAGGCACCATCCTCTACGACAGCACCGTCGTCCCCGAGCCTGCAGCAGATCTTGCACTTGGGCGCCGCTTCGTGCCCGTGCCCTTCACCCAGCTGGCCCGTGATCTCGGCAAGCCCATGGTGAAGAACGTCATCGCATTGGGCGCGCTTCAATGCGTCACCGAAGTGCTGGATGCCAACCGAATGCTTACCACGCTGCGTCACGTGCTGAAGGACAAGCCTGACCTCATCCACCTCAACGAGGCCGCCTTCGTCATGGGTCGGCGTCATGCCCGTCCGGTGCATTCATGAGCCTACTCGCCCCACACGCGAGTTCTTTTGTCTCTGAACATGAGGCCTACGACCTCATCCGGAAAGCGGGCTTACATCCTCCGATCCACGGTTTGCTAGGAGAAGAGCTTCCCTTCGCCCTCGATCAACCTGTCGTGCTCAAAGGACTCGGCGAAGAGCTTTGGCACAAGTCTGAGCTGGGGTGCGTCCGCTTTCTCCCCTTCGCACCCGAGGCCTTGGCCGCCGCCGCAGAACCCATGCAAGCCCGAGCCGAAAAGGCCGGACACCGCTGGTTGGGGGTGCTTGTCTGCGAGCGCGTCGAGCTCCGTCGCGTGGAAGGTCTGCCCACCGAAGCCCTAGTCTCCTTGGTGCGGAGCGAGGGAGGATGGACCGCCCTCATGGGGTTGGGAGGGCTGCAGGCGGAAGTCCTCGCCGAGCAGGCTCCGCCCCTGCGCTGGCCCTTGGCCTTTGTCACGCCGGCTCAAGCACTCCTCGATTTGAAACTCCACCTGTTGGGTCGCATCTGGCTGGGGAACCTGCGTGGTGCGCATCCCCTCACAACCGAGGAAGCGCTCCTCGCTTTCCTGGAGGGGCTTTGGAATCTCGCGGATCTGGCAGAAAAAGAGGGCCTCGGGTTGATTGAAATGAACCCCGTGGCCCTCTCCCCTGCGGGAATCCCCCAGCCCCTCGATGCGGTCGGCCGTCGCGAAGCGGTGACGCCACCTCGTCATGGGCCTCCCAGCGATTTCGCGCAAGCCTTGATCGCGCCTCGAAGCATCGCCTTGGCCGGCGTGTCTTCTCAATCGGGCGGCGTGGGCCACACCATCCTCGGCAACCTTCGGCGATGCGAAGCCATCACCGGGGAGCTCTACCTGCTCAAGCCCGGTATGGAAAGCTACCTCGGCCTGCCCTGCCTCCCTAATGTGGCTGCGCTGAAAGAATCTCCCGTCGATCTGTTGCTGCTCGCCTTACCCGCAACGGTTTCTGTGGACATCGTGCGGTCGCTCATTCATCAAGGAGGCGGCGCACAGGTGGTGGGTCTGATAGCCGGCGGAATCGGCGATGGTGCAGATGTTGAAGGGCTCGGTGTCTCCCTCGAAGCGGATCTCCAACGGGCGCGGTCGGAAGGCCGTTGGACTCCCACCATCCTCGGCCCCAATTTCCTCGGCCATTGGGTTCCCTCCGCTCGGTTGGACACGTCCTTCATTCCCGAGGATCGCCTCGCACCACCTCGGGTGGAAGGCGGACCGCTCGCATTTCTCAGCCAGAGCGGCGCCTTTCTTCTCTGTCGCAGGTCTCAGCAAGACCTTGCCCTCGGCGTGGGTGTGGCCCTAGGCAACCAAATGGATGCGGGCCTGCCCGAGGTGCTGGATGCCCTTGCGGACCGCCCGGAGCTGAAGTGTTTTGCGGCCTACGTGGAGGGCTTCCGCCCCGGTGGTCTCGCCGCCACTGCGCGCGCTGCGGCGCGTCTACAGGGTTTGGGAAAACCTCTGCTCCTCTATCGCGCGGGCCGCACCGAAGCCGGTCAGGCTGCGGCAGCCAGCCACACCGGCGCCATGGCCAGCGATCGCGCGTTGGAAGAGGCACTGCTGCGACGGGCCGGCGTGCGGTTCGCCCCCTCCCAGATCGCCTTCGATGCGGCCTTAGGCTGGTTAGGCGCCTACCCGACCCTTGCCCCCGCACCCGTAGCCTTGCTCACCAACGCAGGGTTCGAATCCGTCACCAGCGGTGATCTGCTCGCAGACCCTTTCCCGCCCGCCGTCCTAACAGAAGATCTGGAGAGGAAGCTGAAAACGATGTTCAAGGAAGAAGGTTTGGACCGCTTGGTCGCGCCGCACCTGCCTTTGGATCTCACGCCCATGGCCGATGCCCGAGCTTACTTGCGCGCCGCCGAGATCGTGCTGGACTCCGACGCGGCCATCCTCGTAGTCGGGTTGGTCCCCTTCACGCGCCGCCTGCCGGGAGAACTGGGACAGGTGGAAGCCATGGGCCATTCTTTCGCCGCGCTGGCCAAAGCGAAGGGCAAGGCCGTGGCCCTCGTCGTTGATGCGGGCGCCGACCATGGCGCCTACCGCGAGGCCCTATCTCGCTCGGGTCTGCCGGTCTTCACGCGCATGGAGAAAGCCCTCATGGGCCTGATGGCCTTGGCTTGATCGAACGAACTCCGCTGCCTTAAGGCACGCGGCTGGCGTGCCCTGCGAACAGCTGCCAGGTGGCTCCAGCCTTTACCCAGGTATCGGTCACCAGCAAACGCACATCGAAAACCTGATCACCCAGCTTCCCCTTTTGGTGCAGCACAGCCGTAAGCACGGCCACATCCCCGTGAGCCCTCACGCGAACTTGGCTCGTCTCGTTGATCTCGAGCGAAACATCGGGCCGCTGCACCTCCGCGAGCAGATCCTCCGTGGTCTTGGTGCGGCCCGCACCGGTCGTGAGCAGGAAATCCGCGGCGTAGAAAGGTCGGGCAGCTGCGGCATCCTTTCGAAGCAGGGCCGCGTTTAGCGCGCGGTCCAATGCCTCGACGGGATGTTCGGGCTGTTGGGCCCGCATTCCCAAAGGAGCGCAGAGAAGCGCGGCGGTAAGGATCAGAGAGGGCTTCAGCATGGGGAACTCCATTGCGTGTCCCATGCTGCCCAGGTGTTCCGGAGATGCCTAGGCTCCCTGACAGAGTGTCAACGACTCACTCGATCGCATACACCGTCACGCCGTAATGCTCTGCGTCCCGCGGAGCGTCACTGTTCCAATCCCCGTAGGCATGGGAATCGTCGCTCCGGTAATGAACGGTGTAGGTTCCCATCGGAAGGTCCACCACCACGTCCGCCATGCGGTTCTTGTTGGCTCCGCCGGCTCGCAACGTCTCGGCCGCCTTCATGATCCACACCTTCTGGCCAGCCTCGTTTTCAATCCAGGCGTAGTCCACCATATCGTCATCGCTATCCCGCTCGCCCAGGGCGTAGACCCTCACGTGTCCGGCCGATTTGAGAGAGAAGGTGGCCGTCTCGTGTCGATCGTTGCCTATGCGCACAAGCGACACGAGCACCTTTCCGGGCTCCTTCACGGGCTGCGGTGTGACAGCGGCGGCATCCTCCTCCTTAGGCACGGACACAATCAGCCCATAGCGCAAGGGGTCGCAGGGAGGGGCCGCATTCCAATCCGCCGGGGAGTGGGATCCGTCGGTGATGTAGACCGCCTCGTAATCTCCAGCGGGAAGCTGCAGCGTTTCCACTTGGCGGACATTCTTGTCGCTGCCACCGGCGTACCGGGCCTTGGCCGGACTCATCTCCCACACCTTCTTGCGCGTGCGAGCCTCCACAATCCAGCCGGTATCTGTCATCTCCCGCCCTCCCGCATGCTCGCCTTGCGCGTAGACATGGAGCGTCACGGGCCGCTTGACGTGAAAGCCGGATTGCCACTGACCATTGTCGGTATTGGCGATGAGCGTCACCACCTCATGTCGCCATCCCTGAGGACCTTCAAAGGTCCGCACCTCCGAGGCGCTGGAGGTGCTCACGTAGACCTCCATCCCGTAGTTTCCGGCCCGAGCCTGCCATTCCCGGATGCGGCCGGGATTGAGGGACTCAAAGGTGTTCCGGAACCAATGCCGATCGTGCTCTTTGGAGCTCTCCGGAGTTTTCAACCGGCGGCGGTCGATGTTGCGAATGCCGTGGGTGAAGAAGGTTTCCCAACCAAAGCCATGGTTGCTGAAATAGACCTCGTAAGTGCCCGCAGGCAGATCGATGTACTGGTCCGCGACCTGATACACCGATTGCGCTTTGCTATTGCGTCCATCCATCTGCCAGACCACTTCCCGGGTGGAAGCGTTCAAGATCCAGCCATAGGCGTAAAAGGAACCCTGGCCAACGCCACCGCCCTTGGCATAGATGTGCACCTTCGTGGGGCGGGCAAGCGTGAATCCCCGTTCCTGCACTTCGGTGCGCAGAGCGTCCTTCAGGGACACCACCGTCGTCTCCTGCGCGTGGAGCCTGGGACTCGCCATCAGCAGGGCCGCGGCTGCCAGCAGGTAGCGGAGCGATTGAGTGGCGATGGCTGAAAAGAACATGGGAACTCCACGAGACATCCCCAGGCTAAGGAGACCCGGGCCCTCCCACGGCAGCCAATCGGTGAACAGCGATCTCCTACCGGTGATCAGAGGGGTGGCCGGCCCGTTGCTCCATGAAAGTCGCCTCCTCCAAGCCCCGCTTCGAGCGTCCGTGGGCATCCTGCCTCGCCCGGACGCCGTTCACCAATTCCAGGGCCGAGGAGGTGCAAGGCGCCAGTTCGCGGGTACTGGTGCCCAAGGGCGTGACGCGCTTGCCCCATCGGACGACGTGGGCGCACCAGGTCAACCCACCGCCAAAGGCGGGCATCAGCAGAAGGCCGCCCGGCCTCACCCTGCCTTCTTCCAACGCCTCCACCAGAGCCACGGGCACGGTGGCGGCGCTCATGTTGGCGTACTTCTGCACGGTGAGCACGACCTTCTCCATGGGCACGTGGGCGTACTTAGCCACGGCTTCGATGATGCGAAGGTTGGCCTGATGGGGCACCACCAGATCGATATCGCTCCCCGTCACGCCGCACTGGCTCATCACCCGTTCACAGGCGCTGCTCATGGCTTTCACGGCCCGCTTGAAGATCTCCTGACCATCGAAATCCCAGAGCGTGTCGCCGACAGTGATATCCCTCCCGGCATAGCCGCACCCCATGCCCCGCACCCGCAGGATGTGGCGAGAATCGGCATCGCAGCCCAGCACGCTGCCCAAGAGCCCTTCTTCCTCGTCGCTAGCCTGCAGCACCACTGCTGCGGCGCCATCCCCGAAGAGCACGGCCACATTCCGGTTGCTCCAATCCATGCAGGTAGAGATCAGCTCCACGCCGATGACCACCGCCGTGCGGATGGTGCCGCTGCGAATCATGGCCGTGGCCGTGGTGAGCCCGTACAGAAAGCTCGTGCAGGCCGTGTTGAGATCCATGGCCCCCGCATTTACCGCGCCGATGGCCACCTGCACGCCAGAGGCGCTGTTCGGCACCGTCTCTTCGCCGCTGCAGCTGCCGTAGATGATGAGATCCACGTCCTTCGCGTCCAATCCCGCACAAGCCAGAGCGCGAGCGGCGGCCACCGTGGCCAGATCGATGGCCGGCACGTGGGAGATGCGACGCTCCTTCATTCCAGTGCGGGTGGTGATCCATTCATCCGTCGTCTCCAAAAAGGTGGAGAGATCGTCGTTGGTCAGCACGGCCGGAGGCATGCATTTGCCCCAGCCCGTGATGGCGGCGTAGGTCATGGCGGAGGTCCTGAAAGTAAGGTGAGTGGCCTATACCCGGAGTTAAGACATCCTCATCAAGACCCGGAAGCCCGGCCCTGTCAACATGGGGGCCCTCCCCGAGATCCCCATGACCCTCCGCATCGTTCAACTCGGCTCCCCCCGCCATCCCCAGGAAGGCCTTCGCCTGGGCACGGTGCGGCGCCCACCGCGTGGGGTGCCCAAAACAGAGTTCAGTTCACGGAATTTTTACGACGTCTGGCTGCCCATTCTTTCGCCCAGCGACGCGCTGGTGAAAGAGGCCCGTGGCGCCGAAACCGATGCGGAGTGGAAAGCCTTCGTGCGGGCCTTCAAGAAAGAACTGGATCGACCCGAGGCCCAGCAGACGCTCTCCCTCCTCGCCGCGCTCTCGAACACCACGAACCTCTCGGTGGGCTGCTACTGCGAGGAGGAGTCGCGTTGCCACCGCTCTGTTCTAAGAGAGCTGCTGGCGGAACGCGGAGCCATGCTGAACTAAGGCTTGGGCAGCAGGGGCAACTCGATCTTGGAGGGATGGGCCGCATCTCGGTAGACCGTCTGCGTCGCCTTCTTGAACTGCTCCGGCTTGGCATGCGCGATGTCCACAAAGGTCTGCGGATTGCGATCGAAAAGAGGGAACCAGCTGCACTGCACCTGGATCATCAGGCGATGCCCCTTGCGGAAGGTGTGGAAGATATCCGGCAGGGGAAAGGCGATGGCGGTGGGCACGCCCGGTCGCATCGCCTTGGGGTGACTGAGGCCGTCGCGGTAGCGGCCGCGCAGAATGTCGCCGCGCACCAGCTCTTGGACTCCCGCCAGCTCAGGAGCCTTCTTTCCCGTACCTGTGACCGGGTCGCCCTCGGGCCACACATCGATGACCTTCACCACCCAATCCGAATCCGTGCCCGTCGTGGAAGCCCAGAGCTCAACCTTCGGAGCACCCGCCACCGTAAGGTCCTCAGTAAGCACCTCGGTTTGATAGACCAGCACATCGGGGCGCGTGGAGGCGAAGCGCTGATCCGCCACTGGATAGTCGCTCCTGTAACCAAAATAGGGTTCGGGCAAGTGAGGCACGGGACGCTGAGGATCGCTGACGAAGACATCGACACCCTTCGCATCCCGGGGAGATGCCCACTCGGCGCGACCATTTGAGCCCAGGAAGAGTGGCTTCATCGCGACGGACTGGGGCGGCCATTGAGGGTAGTCATGCCATTCATCCCGCCCCGTATCGAAGACCTTCACCTTCGCCACCGAGACGCCGGCCTCTTCCTTCAACTGTCCCTTGAAGAACTTCAGCACCACGTCCTGTTGGAAGTTCAACGCGAGGTTCTCTCCCCAGGTGAACTTGCCCAAGGTGCTGCCCTCAGTCGCACCAGGAAAAGTTTCCATGCTCCGCCATGCTCCATGGGACCAGGGGCCGAGGATGAGATGAGCCTGGTTGCCGGGTTGACCATCGAGGGCGCGAAAAGCCCGCACCGTGCCCACGAAATCCTCGCCATCGAACCAGCCGCCCACCACCAGCGTGGGCACCTTCGATCCCGCCAAATGCCGGGCAAGATCCTTCGCCTTCCAAAAGGCGTCGTAGTCGGGATGGGCCATCAGATCGGTCCACGAGGTGGTGCCCTCCATATGGGCCACCTCTCCCGCCTTCGCCACCGAACCCTGGGCCAGAAACCAGCGGTAGGCATCTTGCGTGCCCATATCCGCAGGAGGGATGGATTTGTCTCGCGATCCTTCATGCTTGCGCATGGCGCCGTTGAGCCAAGTGAAGCTATGCACCAGATGGAAGGCGCCGTTGCGGCGGAAATCGTCACCTGCGGCCACATCGATCACCGGCGCTTCCACCACGGCCGCTTGCACAGCGGGATGGGCGTTCACCAGTCCGCAGGCCGCATAGAAGCCGCCATAGGACAGGCCGATGAGCCCCACCTTCCCGTTGTTTCCCGGAAGGTTCTTCAACATCCACGCCACGGTGTCGTTGGAGTCGGTGGATTCATCCACCCCTCCTGGCCCCGCGATGGCGCGAGCTTCCTCAAAGGCGCCCGCATCCCCAGAGCGGTAACGGCCTCGGACATCCTGAGTCACGAGGATGAAACCGTCCCGTGTAGCGGGTTCTGAAATCAGTGCCGGAGGATAGCCCTCGGGGCCGTAATTCCGACCCACCGCACCATAGGGCGTTCGAGTGAACAGAATCGGATAGGTCTTGCTGGTGTCCCGCGGCGAGAAGACGGCAGTGTAGAGCGTCTTCCCATCGCGCATGGGAACCATATGCTCGGTCTTGAGGTAGTTCGCCTTCATCCAGGCGATACGCGACTCCCAGGAGGGCTTTTCCAGAGGCGCAGCGGAAGGTGCCTGCGCCCACAAAGACAGGCCCGAGAGAATCCACCCGAGGTGCCGCATCATCCACTCCAAGAAAGCGCCAGAGTGACCGGGAAGCTCCCTCGCGACTAGGGCCTTGTGGCCAATTATGGGACCATCCTTCCACCGATGAGCTCCCCATCCCCCATCCCCCGCAGCCGCAGCGTCTTTTGCAATCGCACGCTGAACTTCCGATCCGTGAAGGCCATCGGCTACGACATGGACTACACCCTGGTGGATTATCACGCCGAGGCCTTCGAGGCGCGGGTCTACGAACTGGCGCGGGAATCCTTCCTCCATGCGGGGTGGCCTGTGGCGGATCTCCGCTTCGATCCCGAGATGGTGGCCCGCGGGCTCATCATCGATCTGCACACCGGCAATCTCGTGAAAGCCAACCGTTTCGGGTTCGTGAAGCGCGCCATGCACGGCACCCGGGCCCTGACCTTTGCTGAACAGCGGGATCAGTATGCCCAGACTTTGGTGGAGCTCTCCGATCCGCGATGGATCTTCCTCAATACGGTCTTTTCTCTCTCCGAAGGTTGTCTTTACGCCCAGCTGGTGGATCTCTTCGAAGCGGGAAAGATCCCTCAGGCCCGCACGCCGTCGGAGCTTTATGAGCAGGTGCGCCGCCGCATCGAAGCGCAGCACATCGAGGGACGCCTGAAGGCCGAGATCCTCCAGGATCCCGAGCGCTACGTCATCCTTGATCCCGAAGCCCCGCTGGCCCTCCTCGATCAGCGCGCCGCAGGCAAGCGGCTGCTACTTATCACCAATTCCGAATGGGGCTACACCGCGCCCCTCATGTCCTATGCCTATGACCGCTATCTGCCTGGCGATATGACCTGGCGGGAGCTTTTCGATGTCATCGTCGTGAGCGCCCGCAAGCCCGCCTTCTTCACCGAGCGCGGCCCCTTCTTCGAAGTGGTGAATGAGGAAGGCCTGCTGCGTCCTCTGCAAGGCCCCTTGAAGCTCGGTGGCACCTACCTCGGCGGCAGCGCGGTCCAGGTGGAACGCGATCTCGGCCTCTCCGGCGATCAGGTGCTTTACGTGGGCGATCACATGTTCGGCGACGTGCACATGAGCAAGCGCCGCCTCCGCTGGCGCACGGCCCTCGTCCTTCGGGAACTGGAAGATGAGGTGGAGGCCCTCGAAGGCTTCCGCGCCGCGGAGGAGCGCCTCGCCGCCCTCATGGCCACCAAGGAGGATCTGGAGGCCCAAGTTTCTCGCGCCCGTCTCGATCTGCAGCGAGCGAAGGCCGGCTACGGCCCACCGCCGGACGCGGATGCCGTGGCCCTCGATGCCCGCATTCAGGATCTCAAATCCCGCCTCACCTCTCTAGATGCCGACATCGCTCCTCTGGCCCAGGCGGCCACCGAACTGCTGAACCCCCGCTGGGGCCTTCTCACCCGCGCCGGCAACGATAAGAGCCACCTGGCCCGCCAGATCGAACGCTATGCGGATGTATACACCTCGCGCGTCTCCAACTTCCTGCACGCGACACCCTACGTCTACCTGCGCAGCCCGCGGGGCAGCCTGCCCCACGATCCCAGCAGCCCCGGCGGGCCGCCCCTGGCGCCGCATCTGCGGGAGGAGTAAACCGCCCGTAGGTCCCCACGTAGTCCATCGAATCGTCGAGCGATGCTGGCCCCAATTCCTAAGTTTTCCCCCGTGAGGAGAACCGCGTGCGATCCCTATTGAAGCTTGCGAAATGGACCTCCATGTTCGCCATCGCTCTCCTCGTGCTTGCCCTCGGCTCGCTGCTGACGGTGCGATCCTGCGCCCAGCGTTCGAATGCGAAGGCCTTCGCCATCCACACGGCCAATGGCATCGACGAGTCAGGCTACGTTCGCATCGGCGGGATTGACCAATGGGTGCAGGTCCGCGGGCAGAATCGCGACAATCCAGTGCTGCTCTTCATCCATGGTGGCCCGGGCGGCACGATGATCCCGGTGACGCGGCTCTTCCTCCCCTGGGAGAAAGAGTTCACCGTCGTCCAATGGGATCAGCGCGGCGCGGGTAAGACCCTCGAATCCACTGGGGCCTCCATCGCCGAGACGATGTCCATCGATCGGATGACCCAAGATGGCATTGAAGTCGCCGAATACCTTCGCACCCACCTCCACAAAGACAAGATCATCCTGCTGGGTCATTCCTGGGGCTCCATCCTGGGCCTCCAGATGGCGAAGCGCCGCCCCGACCTGTTCAGCGCTTTCGTGGGCACAGGCCAGGCCAGTGATATGCCCCAGAGCATCGGGATGGCGTATACCCATCTGCTGGAGCAAGCCCAAGCAGCGAAGGATCAAGGGACCCTGCAGGTTCTGACACAGATCGGGCCGCCACCCTTCGATAGCATGCAAAAGATGGCGATGTTCTTTCAGAGCCTCGACAAGTATCAACCCGCCTCCGATCGCGTCGCTGTAGACGAAATCAAGCGAAGCCTCACTTCTCCTCCGCCGGGCTATTCGCTGCGTGATGAGCTCAGCCGTTTCCGCGGGTTCGCCGTGATTCCGACCCTGCGCCTTTACCAAGAGATGCTGAGCGTCCAACCCTCTGCCTTGGGAACCCGATTCGATCTTCCGATCATCTTCATCCAAGGTGCTGAAGACCAGGTCACACAGGCCTCGCTCACGGAGCGCTACTTCAACGCCATCACCGCTCCCCGTAAAGAGATGGTGCTCTTGGAGGGCGGTGGTCATTTCGCTGTTCTCAGCATGGGTGACCGTTTTCTAAAAGCCTTGATCACCCACGCCCGCCCGCGGATGGACTAGCCGTTCAAGCGTCGGCGGAGCGTCGGCATGCGGTCCCGGCTAACGGGTATGCGGTCTCCCCCAACGGTCATCACTTCCCCTGCACCTGCATCCTCAGTCACCAATTCCTTCACTGCCCGAAGCGCCACTAAGGCGCTTCGGTGGCAGCGCACAAAGCTCGGCGCCAGCAGCGTTTCCAACTCATCTAAAGTTCGGTCGAGTGGAAAACGTCCTTCGTTGGTGTGCGCAAGTAGAAGGCGGTTTTCTGTCGAAAGGTAGTGAACGTCTGACCATGCCAGCACTCGTAATCGGCCCTTCACGTGGACGGTGAATCGCTCCGGCGTCTCCCTTTTTCGCACCGCTTCCACGGCTTGAATCAGAGATCCGATATCAGGCTCGCGCAGTAAGCGCGCCTCGACCCGCACAAGAGTCTCTTCCATGCGATCCGCAATGAGAGGCTTCAGGAGATAGTCCCAAGCTTCCCATCGGAAGGCCTCGATCGCGTAGTTGCCGTAGGCCGTGACGAAGACGATGGGCGGAAGCACCTGATGCTCGGCCTTGGCCGCAGTCAGCAACCCGAAGGCTCCTGCAGGCGGGAACTCGATATCCAGAAAGAGCACGTCTGGGCGGGTCTGACGGAGCAGCTCAAGCCCGGCGAAGCCATCCTCCGCTTCACCCACACAGAGGCTTCCAGGCCGGAGCTCTTCCACCATGCTTCGAAGCCGCTCCCTTGCGTGGGGCTCATCCTCGATGAGGGCGTATTTCAGCGGCACAGGCACACCTCGACCATGCAGCCTGACGCCGTCGCCGGCCACTTTAAATAACCACCGATGGCATCCAGGCGATGGCGAACCGTGCGGAGGCCGACGCCTTCAGGGGCTTCGGATCGCCGACCCACGCCATCATCCTGGATCCTGATTCGAGCCCCTTCGACCACAAGCGAGAGGCTGCACGTGCCTATCTTTGGCCGAAATCCGTGCTTGAGGCTGTTTTCCACCAAAGGAACCAGCAGCAAGGGGGGAATGGCGCGCGGGCGCTCCTCCTCCGGAAGGACGAGTTCGACATTCAACCGGCTCCCGAATCGAAGCTTTTCCAATTCTAAAAGGTGGCGCACGAGATCGAACTCCTCACCGAGGGTCCAGCTCTCGCGGTCTAAGGCCTCCATGATCTGTCTCAAAAGAACAGAGAGATGTTCAATGCCCCGCTCGGCATCCTTTGGCGCTTTTGGAATGAGAGCTGCGATGGCGTTGAGCCCGTTAAATAGCGTATGGGGACTGAGCTGGGATTTGAGCGCCATCAGGTTCGCCTGAGCGCGGACCTGCTCCAGCGCGCGGGCGGCCTCGACTTGGGAGGAAGTGCTGCGCACGCTCACGACGAGGCTCGAAATTAGCAGGCCCATCACGACCACGAAGAAAACCGAGAGTTGGATATGGAAGAGGCGACGAGTCAACAGCAGGATCGTACCGATCAGCAGGCCGTAAGCCACCATCCATTTCCCCAGGGCGAGCAGCCCTGCCTGCCGCGGTTTCAACACAGGAGGATGAGCCAATATCCAGGGGCTGAGCAATTCATAGCCACCCCAAACGATGACCGAGCAAACGGCTCCCACCAGACCATTGACCAGCGTCCCCTTTATCCCCAAGTTCCAATACACCTGTGCCCCAAGCGCAGATGGCACTCCACCCAACAGCAACGCCTTCGGCAGCCATCGCATAAAAGCGCCATCAAAGGGTCGAACGTTTCGATTCCAGTGCATGAGCCATTGTCAGAGTGCCTCTCCGAATGGGGAAGAGGTCGCTTCAGCGATTTAGAAATGCACTCCGACACCAACGCTGGCACTGCCCACCACAATGGCCGGTCGCGCGAAGATGACTTTGGAGTCATACCCAATGGAGAGATTCATTCGCCCTAGCCGCTTCTCATACCCCATAAAAGAGGCAATGCCGAAGGGATTGGTTCCGCTATTTTCTCCTCGTCCTGCGAACCCAAGGGTTCCGATCTCCATTCGAATGCAATCGTAGGTGACCATCTCCAGCATCACGCCTGCGCAGAGATAGCGCTGGCGTTTGCCTGAGACGTCGAGATCCAGGTTCGAGACGCGCAGGCCGTACCTTTGGCGGCTATTGGCGGTCAGCAGAAGATCCGCACCCCACTCTGCAGAACCAAAGCGCGACCGATCGATGGTGGCCCGGCCCTCGCCCCCGATAAGCCTCACGAGCAGGGTATTGGGCTTGTCTGCAGTGGCGGCCTCCTGCGCCTGAACGAACCCCCCCGTGAGCAGGATGACAACCAGCCCTCTGATATGGGCGGTCCATCGAGTGAATGCGATTGTGTGCACAAAAACCTCCCATAGCGGAGAGAGCGCCGATGAAGCGGGTCTCCTTATGGGCGACTTTGGTCAAAACCCTCGCCTGACGAAGGTCCTTCCGTACCAACCCGACAAAAAAAGCTCCCAAAAGATCTCATGGGAGGACGAAGCGCAACGCCCCACAGCGCCATTTCAGCAAACCCATCCGACGGCATTCGCTGTTATGCTCCATAGCCATGCGCCTCCTCACCAGGAACGCCCGCAAAGGTCACTTCGACCCCAACCCCCCCTTGCCTGACCCAATAGAACCCCGCC
>JACXTT010002138.1_pt1 | contig 31668 bp, 25 predicted proteins | sample 9270951 | NCBI WGS metagenome assembly JACXTT01 (sample SAMN15532306, study PRJNA645909) | rock metagenome | isolation source: weathered quartz diorite | place: Puerto Rico | collected 2017-06-21
GAGTAGGGGGCCTGACTGCGGCTGGTTACTCGGGCAATTTCCCGGGATTTGGGCCGTGCCGCGGGCTTCGGCGGGGCTGCGGAAGCTTCGCCGTGCCTGGTCGGTGGGGTTCTGGTCCAGCGTTTGCATGCCGACGCTGTTTCCGGTTTGAGTGGCTGACTACGTCTGCGCAACCTTGGCTTCGCGAATCAGGTTGCGGATCGCGCTGGTGCCCAGCATGATTTCGTGCGCGGCGACGCGGCCCTGGCCGTCCTTGGTCTTGCACAGGGTCTGCGAGATCACGGCTTGCAGCGATTCGGACAGCATGGCACGCACCATCTCCTTTTCGTCAGCCGGGAACACGTCGATGATCCGGTCGATGGTTTTGGCCGCGCTGGAGGTGTGCAATGTGCCAAACACCAGGTGGCCGGTCTCGGCAGCGGTCATCGCCAAGCGAATCGTCTCCAGGTCACGCATTTCACCGACCAGGATGGCGTCCGGGTCTTCGCGCAGTGCGGACTTCAGTGCGGCAGCAAACGACAGCGTGTGCGGGCCGACTTCACGCTGGTTGATCAGGCACTTCTTGGATTCGTGCACGAACTCGATCGGGTCTTCCACGGTCAGGATGTGGCCGAACTCGGTTTCATTCAAAAAGTTCACCATGGCCGCCAGCGTGGTCGATTTGCCCGAACCCGTGGGCCCGGTTACCAGCACCATGCCGCGTGGCTTGAGGGCCAGGTCGCCAAAGATCTTGGGTGCGTTGAGTTGCTCCAGCGACAGGATCTTGGAAGGAATGGTCCGGAACACCGCACCGGCACCCCGGTTGTGGTTGAAGGCGTTGACGCGGAAACGCGCCAGACCGTCGATCTCGAACGAGAAGTCGATTTCCAGGAACTCTTCGTAGTGCTTGCGCTGGGTGTCGTTCATGATGTCGTACACCATGGCATGCACCTGCTTGTGGTCCAGCGCTTCGACATTGATGCGCCGCACATCGCCGTGGACCCGGATCATGGGCGGCAGGCCGGCAGAAAGGTGCAGGTCGGAGGCCTTGTTCTTGACGCTGAATGCCAGCAGCTGGGTGATATCCACAAAGTCTCCTTCTGATCCATTGGGAACAGAGCTGAAGATCTGTTCCGCAAAAGCCTGGGTTGGTCGATGTTTGGTACGCTAGCGGCTGATTATGACCATGATTGCCGACAATCTCCAGCAGGTCCGGGCCCGGATGCTGCAGGCCTGCCAGCAGGCCGGGCGCAGCCCCGACACGGTGCATCTGTTGGCCGTTTCCAAGACCTTTGGCGCCGATGCGGTGCAGCAGGCCTTTGCGGCCGGGCAAACTGCGTTTGGCGAGAACTACATCCAGGAAGCCGTCGACAAGATCACGGCACTGGCGCAGCTGCCACTGGAGTGGCATTGCATAGGCCCCATCCAGAGCAACAAGACCCGGCTGGTGGCCCAGCACTTTGCCTGGGCGCACACGGTGGACCGCCTGAAGATCGCCCAGCGCCTGAGCGAGCAGCGCCCGCCCGGCCTGCCGCCGCTCAACGTGTGCATCCAGGTCAACATCGACGGCGGCGCCACCAAGGCCGGCGTGGTGCCGGAAGACGCGCTGGAGCTGGCCCGCCAGATCGCCGCCTTGCCCGGTTTGCGCCTGCGTGGGCTCATGAGCATCCCTGAGCCTGCTCCTGATTTTGTAGCTGCCTGTGCAGTCCACATGAGAGCCAAAGCCCTGTTTGATGCCATGAACGCGAGTGGTCTGGGGTTGGATACGCTGTCCATGGGCATGAGCGCCGATCTGGAGGCGGCGGTGCACAGCGGCAGCACGCTGGTGCGCGTGGGGTCTGCGATTTTCGGCAATCGTTAGAGCCCCTACGCTCCACCGCTACGCGGGTCGCTGCCCCCCCCAACGGGAATTACTGCTTGGGTTGCCCCAGCGGCTTGACGCTGCCGCAGTCACTGCCCAGCCACTTGCCGTTGGCCTGCATGTCCATGCTCTCTTCCTTGCCCTTTATTGTGGTGGTGGACTTCATCTGCATGCTGTAGGCCTCGGGGCTGGTGAAGGTGACCTGGCCTTCGCCCCGGCTGGGCGGCTTGGTGCAGACGTAGGCAAATTTCATGGTGTTGCCCACGCGCGGGCTGTTGGTGTGGCTGCAGTCCCCCTGCTGGTGTTGGGCCACGTCGTTACGCGCCGCCATCTCGGGTGTGATGCAGACCTTGACCGCCATGCCGCCGCCGGATGCGGCCCCCATTTGCACGCCCTTCTTGGCCATCATGTCTTCCATCATCTTGCGCTGCTCGGGGGGCATGCTGGCCAGCTGCTTCTGCATCTCGGCCATGGCGCCGGCGGTCTGGCTGCCTGGCGCGCCCTGCATCTGGTTGGTGATTTCCCACAGGCCGGGTTTCATGGTCTGGGCGTTGGCGGCGCCGGCCAGCAGCAGGGTGGTGGCGCAGACGAGGGACTGGAATTTCATGGTGGCACTCCTGAAATGGCGGACCGAACCGGCATTGTGAGCGCAAGGGCGGCTTTTGCAAAGGGCCGCACGGCCATTCAAAGCAGGGGCAGGCGCGTGGTGTTTTTCACTTCTTCCATGACCGCATAGGTGCGCGTCTCACGCACGCCAGGCAGTTGCCACAGCACGGTGCCGGCAAAGTCGCGGTAGGCTACCATGTCGGCCATGCGCGTCTTGAGCAGGTAGTCAAAGCCGCCGGCCACCATGTGGCACTCCATGATCTCGGGGCGCACCTGCACCGCCGCCTTGAAGGCCTCGAACACATTGGGCGTGGTGCGGTCCAGCAGCACCTCCACAAACACCATCATGCCGGCGCCCAGCTTGAGCGGGTTCAACCGCGCCTCGTAGCCCAGGATGTAGCCATCCTTGGCCAGGCGCTGCACGCGCGCCAGCACGGCAGTGGGCGACAGGGCCACGCTCTCGGCCAGCTTGAGGTTGGAGATGCGACCATCCTCTTGCAGGCAGCCCAGGATCTTCAGGTCGATGCGGTCGAGCTCGGGCGCGGGCTGTGCCGTGGCCGCCGGTACGGGCGGGCGGGTCGCACCACCGCGCCGCGCCGCGCTCACAGCACCTTGCCCAGAAAAGCGCGGGTGCGCTCGTGGCGGGCCTGGGTGAAGAGCGCCTCGGGGGCAGCCTCTTCCACCACCACGCCCTCGTCGATGAAGAGCACGCGGTCGGCCACCTTGCGGGCAAAACCCATCTCGTGGGTAACCACCACCATGGTCATGCCCTCTTCGGCCAGCGCCTGCATCACGGCCAGCACCTCGCCCACCATCTCGGGGTCCAGCGCCGAAGTCGGCTCGTCGAACAGCATGATGCGCGGCTGCATGGCCAGTGCGCGGGCAATGGCCACGCGCTGCTGCTGCCCGCCCGACAGCTGGTTGGGGTAGGCGTCGATCTTGTCGCGCAGGCCCACCTTGTCCAGCAGGGCGACGGCGCGGCTGCGGGCCTCTTGTGCACTCAGGCCGCGCACTTTCATGGGCGCCAGCGTGATGTTCTCCAGCACGGTCTTGTGCGGGAACAGGTTGAAGCGTTGGAACACCATGCCGATCTCGGAGCGCAGCGCGTCCACATCGGTGTGCGGCGCATGCACCGACACGCCGTGCACCAGCACCTCGCCGCCGGAGGCGTCTTCCAGGCCGTTGAGGCAACGCAGAAACGTGCTTTTGCCCGAGCCGGAGGGGCCGATCACACAGACCACTTCCGAGGCCTGGATGCTGCAGTCGATACCGCGCAGCACCTGCACCGCGCCAAAGTGCTTGCGCAGCTGCTTAACGCGAATCACCTCGTCCATAGCGGGCCTCCAGTCGTTTGACGCCATAGGCCAGGCCCAGCGTCAGTACCCAGTACATGAGCGAAATCGTCAGATACGGCTCCCAGTAGCGCGAGTAGGCGCCGGCCACGGTGCGCGCGGCGTAGGCCAGCTCGGCCAGGCCGATGGCCGAGATCAGCGACGAATCCTTGAGCAGCGAGATGGCGTTGTTGCCCAGCGGCGGCAGCATGCGCCGAAAGGCCTGCGGCAGCACGATGTGGAACATGGTGCGCCCGAACGACATACCCAGAGAGCGGGAGGCCTCCACCTGGCCCTTGTCGATGGACTGGATGCCGGCACGGAAGATTTCCGAGATATAGGCGCCGGCGTTCAGTGTCAGGGCCGCGATGCCCGAGAGCAGGGCGCCGTAGTTCTGCTTGAGGTTGCGGGCCGCCTCGCCCGAGATCAGCAGGCCGTCGCTGGGGTTGATGAACAGCGGCAGCACGGCGAAGTGCATCAGCAGGATCTGCACGAACAGCGGCGTGCCGCGGAAAAAGCTGACGTAGACCGTGGCCGGCCAGCGCAGCGCATAGCGGCACAGCTGGCGCGCCGGCGCATGGCGCGCTTCGGCCACGCGCGCCATGCCGATGGCCAGACCCAGCGCCGTACCCTGCACGATGCAGATCAGGGTAACGGCGATGGTCATCTGCAGGCCGCGCCAGAACAGCACGCCGTATTCGGCAATGATGTCGGCGCGAAACCAGCCAAACCAGAGAACTTGCTCCATGAGAGGGCGGCGTTCAGGGCTTATTGCGCGGGCAGGGCGGGCGCCTCGGCCTGGAACCACTGCTTGTAAATGCGGGTGTAGCTGCCGTCGGCCTTGACCGCCGCCAGGCCGCTGTTGAGTTTGTCCAGCAGCGCCTTGTTGCCCTGCTTCACCACGATGCCGAAGTACTCCTTGGGAAAGCCTGGGTCGCTCACGGTCTTGAGCTGCTTGTGTTCCTGGGTGCGGAAGGCGATCACGCCGTTGTCGCCGATGGCGGCGTCCAGGCCGTTGTTGGCCAGCTCGGAGATCACCACCGGGGTGCTTTCAAAGCGGCGGATATCGGGGTTGGTCTTGCCAAACTCGCGCGACGCCATGTCATCGCCGGTGCTGCCGGTGACCACGCCGATTTTCTTGCCGGCCAGGTCTTTCAGACTCTTGACGGTGCTGTCCTTGGATACGGCGAGCAGCTGGCGCGCCTCGAAGTAGGGGGCGGTGAAGTCGTAGGACTGTTTGCGCTTGTCGTTGATGGTGACGCCCGAGATGACCAGGTCCAGGTCACCATTGTTGAGGGCGGCGAAGATGCCGGTCCAGGGTGTGTTGACGATCTTGATCTGCAGGCCGGCCTTTTGTGCAATCGCCTTGATCATGTCCACGTCGTAGCCGACGATTTCCTTGTTCGGGTTTTCATAGGCGAACGGGCGGTAGGTGGCGCTGGAGCCCACCACCAGCTCGCGGTTTTGGGCCAGCGACAGGCCCGCAGCACACAGTGCGAGGGAGGTAACGGCAAGACGGGCAAGGCGGTGCAAGGACATGGGAGACTCCAAAAAGTTGGGGGGAGAAGGCCATTCTATACAGCTGTTTTGAAGAATTATTCTCTATTGGATGTAGAAAAAACAGCTATTAATTCATTCGAAAAAAGATAACCATAGCGCATTCATCCAAATTTCGAGGAGCTTGCCGTGTCCGTTGCCCAGCGTTTAACCGATCCCTACCGTCCCGAGGCCGATGTGGTGGCCCACCGCCTGCAGGTGGTCAGTGCGGGGCTGGACTGGCATGCGGCCGCGCGGGTCGCCGCGCCCTGGGTGCAGGCCGTGCGCGACAACCCGCCGCCGTTCTGGGCCATGGAAAGCCTGCTCAAGGAATACCCCATTTCCAGCGCCGAAGGGCTGGCCCTGATGCGTCTGGCCGAAGCGCTGCTGCGCGTGCCCGATGCCGAGACGGCGATTGCCTTGACCGCCGACCAGCTGGGCCGCGCCGACTTTGACAGCAGCGGCGACAAGGTGCTGGCGCGCCTCTCCAGCACTGCCATTGCGATGAGCAAGCATTTCCTGCCCGGCGGCGAAGAGGGCAGCGCCAATTCTCCTGGTCTGATGGGCAAGCTCGGCGCCAAGACCGTCGTGGCCGCCACACTGCGCGCGGTGCAGTTGCTGGGTCGCCAATTTGTGTTGGGCCAGACCATGAAAGAGGCGATGGCCGAAGCCGATGCGGCACGCAAGGGCGCCAAGCTGACCTTCAGCTATGACATGCTGGGCGAAGGCGCGCGCACCGACCACGACGCGCTGCGCTACCTGCAAAGCTATAAGGACGCTATTGAATTCATAGCTTCCCGCGCCAACAAGACGGGCGCTCTGGAGCAAAACGATGGTATTTCCATCAAGCTGTCCGCGCTGCACCCGCGCTACGAAGACGCGCACAGCCAGCGCGTGATGGACGAGCTGGTGCCGCGCGTCTGGGGTCTGTGCGAAGCGGCGGCCAAGGCCAACATCAACCTCACCATCGACGCCGAAGAGGTGGACCGGCTGGAGCTGTCGCTGGAGGTGTTCGAGGCGCTGGTTGCCAAGGTGGCGCAGCAGTACCCGCAGTGGAAAGGTTTTGGTCTGGCCATGCAGGCCTACCAGACCCGCGCGCTGGAGTTGATCGAACACGTCGCCAGCCTGGGCCGCAAGTACAAGCTGCGCCTGATGTGCCGCCTGGTCAAGGGCGCCTATTGGGACGCTGAGATCAAGCGCGCGCAGGAGAACGGCCTGCCGGCCTACCCGGTATTCACCCACAAGCACCATACCGATGTGTCCTACCTGGCCTGTGCCCGTGCGCTGCTGGAGGCGCCGGACGCGATCTACCCGCAGTTCGCTACGCACAACGCGGCCACCATTGCCGCCATTCTGCAAATGGCCGCCAAGACCGGCGTGCCGTTTGAGTTGCAGCGCCTGCACGGCATGGGCGAGGGCGTCTACCGCGAAGTGCTGAAGAACCCGCTGGTGAGCTGCCGTGTCTATGCGCCCGTGGGCGCGCACCGCGACCTGTTGGCTTACCTGGTGCGCCGCCTGCTGGAGAACGGCGCCAACTCGTCGTTTGTGCACCAGCTGGCCGACGAATCGGTGGGCATGGAAGAGCTGCTGATCTCGCCGCTGCGCCTGGAGCCGCAAAGCAGCCTGCCCATGCCCATCGCCCTGTTTGGCGCGCACGCCGGGGCACGCAAAAACAGCACCGGGCTGGACCTGACGGTGCCGGCCCACCGCGAACCGCTGTTGGCCGCACTGGCGAGCACGGCGATCCCGGCTGTGTCGGAATTTGAAGTCAAAAACATCGCTGGCGCTTACCAGTCCTGCGCAAGCAGCTATCAAAAATGGAGCAAGACGGACGTCTCTGAACGCGCCACCGTGCTGCGCAAAGCCGCCGATGCCATGCTGGCCGCCACGCCCAGCCTGTGTGCACTGCTGGTCAAGGAAGCCTTCAAGACCTGGGGCGATGCCGTCGCCGAAGTGCGTGAGGCGGTGGACTTTCTGCGCTACTACGCCGATGAAGCCGAGCGCATCATGCAGCCGGTGTCCTGCCCCGTGGTGTACGGAGCACACGCCGGTGCAATGGTTGGCGTCACCGGCGAAACCAACACCCTGCGCCTGACCGCGCGTGGTGTCTGGGTCTGCATCAGCCCGTGGAACTTCCCGCTGGCCATCTTCGCCGGCCAGGTGGCCGCTGCCCTGGCCACTGGCAATACCGTGTTGGCCAAACCTGCCGAACAGACGCCGGGCATTGCCAAGGTAGCCGTCGACATCCTGCACGCCGCCGGCGTGCCGGCCGACGCACTGCAACTGCTGCACGGTGCCGGTGAAACCGTGGGTGCGGCGCTGGTCGCGCAACCCGGTGTGGCCGGCGTGGTGTTCACCGGGTCCACGCAGGTGGCCAAGATCATCCAGCGCGCGCTGGCCATGAAAGACGGCCCCATCGTGCCGCTGATTGCCGAGACCGGCGGCATCAACGCCATGCTGGTGGATAGCAGCGCACTGCCCGAGCAGGTGGTGGACGCGGTGGTGCTGAGTGCCTTCCGCTCGGCCGGTCAGCGCTGCTCTGCGTTGCGCTTGCTGGTGGTGCACTCGGCCATTGCCGATGGCGTGATTGAAATGATTCAGGGGGCAGCCAAGGAGCTGGTGGCCGGCAACCCGGCGCACATCGCTACGGATGTCGGCCCGGTAATCGACCGCGAGGCGTACGACAACATCCAGCGCCATATCGACCGCCTGCATGCAGAGTCCAAAGTGCTGGTGGCGCCCAAGCGGCAAGCCATGACAGCTACGAATTCCATAGCAAATCTGATTCCACCCCATGCCTTTGAAGTCAAAAGCATTGCCGACGTCAAGGCGGAAATCTTCGGCCCAGTGCTGCAGATCGTGCGCTGGGATGGTGACCCGGCCGAGGTGATTGCGCAGATCAACGCCCTGGGCTATGGCCTCACGCTGGGTATCCAGACCCGCATCGACAGCCGCGCCCAGGCCCTGGCCCACGCGGCCCATGTGGGCAACATCTACATCAACCGCAACATGATTGGCGCGGTGGTGGGCGTGCAGCCGTTTGGTGGTGAAGGCCTGTCCGGCACCGGCCCCAAGGCCGGCGGCCCGCACTACCTGTACCGCTTCTGCGCGGAGCAGGCCGTGACCGTGAACACCACGGCGGCGGGCGGCAACGCAGCACTACTGGCGTCCCTGCACTAGGAGCGGTGCGGTGCCGTTGCCGTGCTGCAATGCGTCATACGGCAGCTCCTGAATGGCGTACGATGCACCGCACGGAGGCGGCGCGTCGTACGCCGCCACGCTTTTCTATAAGTCGTGGAGCAGGACATGCAATTCAACAATCTGCGCGTGGCGCACAAACTGTGGCTGGTCATTCTGGGCTTGCTGTTGCTGATGGTGGCTGCCGCCACCTGGACCCAGTTGCGCTCGCGCACCGCGACCGACGCGACCATGCAGATGGTGGCCAAGTACGAGGATGCCATCACCACCGCCACGCGCTGGCGTGGCCTGGCCGAGCTGGCCGTCACCATGTCGATGAGCAGTGTCGTGACGACCGATCTGGCCCTGCAGAAAGACTACGACACCCGCGTCGCAGCGCTGACCGCCCGCATCACGCCGGTGCAGGAAGAAATCACCAAGAACGCCACCTCGCAACTGGACAAGGATGCCCTGGACTACGTGGCCAAAGTGCGCGCCGATGTCCGCAGCTTGGGTGACAAGAACAAGGAGATCAAAGCCTCCACCGATGCGGCGGTGAAGCAGGCATTTGTGGACAAGGAGTACAAGCCGCGCGCCGATAACTACTTGGCGGCCATTGACAAATTTGTGGCGGTGCAGGAGCAGCAACGCGATGCCGCCCGTGCGGTGCTGGACGCCGCGCGCCAGAGCCTGACCGTGGTCGCAATCTCGGCCGTGGTGGCGGTGTTGGTGCTGGGCATTTTCCTGTCCCTGGTGCTGGTGCGCTCCATCACCCAGCCGCTGGAACGTGCGGTGGCGATGGCGCAGGCCATCACGGGGGGTGATTTGACCCAGGATATTCACGATGACCGCAAGGACGAATTCGGCGTGCTGATGCGCGCCCAGTCCGACATGGTGACCAAACTGCGGGCCCTGGTGTCGCAGGTGCGCACGGGCGTTGAGTCGGTGTCCACCGCGTCCAGTGAAATCGCCAACGGCAACCACGACCTCTCGGCACGCACCGAGCAGACCGCCTCCAACCTGCAGCAGACGGCGGCCAGCATGGAACAGCTCACCGCCACCGTCAACCAGTCCGCCGACACCGCACGCCAGGCCAACCAGTTGGCCGATACCGCAGCCCAGGTGGCCGTGCGCGGCGGTGAGGTGGTAGGCCAGGTGGTGCAGAGCATGCAGCACATCACCGATTCCTCGCGCAAGATCGGCGACATCATCAGCGTGATCGACGGCATTGCCTTCCAGACCAATATCCTGGCCCTCAATGCGGCGGTAGAGGCAGCGCGGGCCGGCGAGCAGGGGCGTGGCTTTGCGGTGGTGGCCTCCGAGGTGCGCTCGCTGGCCGGGCGCAGCGCCGAGGCTGCCAAGGAGATCAAGACCCTGATCAATGTGTCGGTGCAAACCGTGGAAACCGGTTCACGCCAGGTCGAGCAGGCCGGTCAGACCATGGGCGAGATTGTCAGCAGCGTGCAGCGGGTGACGGCCCTGATCGGTGAGATCACTGCCGCCTCCACCGAGCAGCGCGACGGCATCAGCCAGGTCAACCAGGCCGTGGGCAACCTGGACCAGATGACACAGCAAAACGCCGCCCTGGTGGAAGAGTCGGCAGCGGCGGCTTCTGCCCTCAACGAGCAGGCCCAGCGTCTGGCCGAGGTTGTGTCTGTCTTCAACGTGGGCCACACTTCCACGCGCCTAGCGCTGCCGGGTTAAACGCCCCACGGGGCGTGCCCCATGCCGGAAACGGGGCCTAATTACTTCCGATACGCAGCGGTGCGTTGCCGCCGCGGTGGGCTTCTTCGCCGAGTTTGAAGGCGCCCACCTCGCCTAGCAAACGCTCGGCCTGTTCGCGCAGGCTGGCTGCGGCTGCGGCCGACTGCTCCACCAGTGCCGAGTTTTGCTGGGTGGCGCCGTCCAGCCCGGCAATCTGTTCGTTGATGTCGGCAATGCCGTGGCCCTGTTCGGCGGATGCCACGCTGATCTCTTCGATGATGCGGGTGACCTTGGAGACCGACTCCAGCAGTTCGTGCATGGTGGCGCCGGCACGTTCCACCTGCTGCGAGCCGCTGGCCACCTGGTCTACCGACGTGGTGATCAGGCTGCGGATTTCCTTGGCCGCTTCGCCTGAGCGGCCGGCCAGGCTGCGCACCTCCGAAGCCACCACCGCAAAACCGCGCCCTTGCTCGCCGGCCCGCGCTGCCTCTACCGCCGCATTCAGCGCCAGGATATTGGTCTGGAAGGCGATACCGTCGATCACGGCAATGATGTCGGCAATCTTGCGCGAGGAGGCGTTGATGCTTTCCATGGTGGCCACTACCTGGTCCACCGCACTGCCGCCGCGCTCGGCCACGCTGCGTGCGGATTGGGCCAATTGACCGGCGCTGTGGGTGGCCTGGGTGTTGGTCTGCACGCTGTTGGTCAGCGTGGCCAGTGAGGAGGCGGTTTGCTGCAGCGCGCTGGCGGCCTGTTCGGTGCGGTTGCTCAGGTCCTGGTTGCCCTGGGCCACTTCGGAGCTGGCCACCGAGATCGAGTCGGCGGCCTGTCGTACCTCGCCCACCATGCGCTCCAGCGAGGTCACAAAGCGGTTGAACGCCTCGGCCAGTGCGCCGATTTCGTCGCCGGTTTCCACCGGCATGCGCCGGCTCAGATCGCCATCGCCATCGGCGATTTCGCCCAGCATTTTGGCGGCACGCCCCACAGGGGCTGCAATCGCCTGGCTCACCAGCACGATCACCAGCAGGCCCACCGCACCACCGATCAGGCCGGCCACCACGGAGGCCATCATGGCGGTGCGCCGCACATCGCCCAGCACCTCGGCTTCGGGTACCTGTGCCACGACATACATATCCAGCTCCGGCACATAAGACGACGCCACGAGTTCCTTGCCGACCGGCGCCTCGTAGCTGGTGGTGGTGAACTTTTCCTTGGCCAGCAGCGTGGTGCTGAGTTCCGGCGTGAAGCCGGGCAAATCCTTGAGCAAGTGCTTGCCGTCCACCAGCGCGGGGTCGGTGTGCACCAGCAGCGTGCCGTTGGCGCGCACCAGGGCCACCGAGCCGGTCTTGCCGATCTTGTAGCCACGGATCGCGCTGGCCAGCTGGTCGACGGACAGGCCCAGGCCGGCGATGCCGACCTTGCCATTGCCCGCGTCAAAGCGGGTGTTGATGAACATCATGTAGGCGTTGCTGCCAGCATCCTTGTCGATGTCCAGGCCATAGGGCTTGCTTCCAGCAAGAAAGCCGTAGAACCAGCCATCGCTCGGGGCGTCCTTGGACAGCGTGCGGTTCAGGCCGCTTTCGGTGTAGTACTTGCCCGTGGCACCCGAGACCCAGAACACTGTGGCGGCCTTGGTCTTTTCCTTGAGGTTCTTGGCGAACTTCACCCAACCGGCTGCGCCGGCTTCCGGCAGTCCGTCGCTTTCCCAGTCCAGCAGGTAGCTGTTGTTGACGATGGACAGCGAAGTGGCCAGTGGCGCGCCGATCTGCTTGAGGATGTCGTTGCGGATTTCTCCGACGACCGCGGGAAGCTCCACAGTCACCACGCGCTCGCGCAGGGCGCTACCGATCATGGTGTAGCCCAAGGTGCTGGAGATGGCGATGAACAGCAACAACGTGGCCAGCATGCTGAACATCAGTTTTTGCCGGATGGACAGATTTCGTAACAACTGCATGGAAGCTCCGCAGACGCAAAAAAGGGAGCTTTCATCTTCGCACGGCGCAATCGGGTTGGCTATACGCCAGACCGTCTAGTAGGTATAAATCCTGCCCCGGTGTGCGTCGAACTGCGCGTGCAATTGGCAGAAAAACCAACTAGTATGGGTGCTGGACTGTGAGCACGGCGGCTTGTTTCCGCTCCGATTTTTCAACCCGAAGGAGATACGCATGATGCAAACCCGTCAATTCCTGTCGTGGGGCATGCTGGCCGCAGCCCTGAGTCTGGGCGCCTGCGCGGCCCTGTCCACGAACACCGTCACCCTGGGGGCCAAGCTCTCGGCAGCCAACGAGGTACCCGCTAACAGTAGTGCGGGCACGGGAAGCGTGCAGGCCAGCCTTGACAAGCAGACCCATGTGCTGAGTTGGACGGTGGCCTACAGCGGCATGAGCGGCCCGGTCCGTGCAGGCCATTTCCACGGCCCGGCCATGGCCGGGCAGAACGCAGGCGTGGTCCAGGGCTTCAGCGGCAGCATGGACAGCCCGATCAAAGGCTCGGCCACGTTGACTGCCGCGCAGGAGGCCGACCTGCTGGCTGGCAAGTGGTATGTAAACCTGCACACCGCAGCCAATCCCGGTGGCGAGATCCGCGGGCAGGTGACGGTCAACCCCTGAGCGTTGCTTGGGGTGGTGGCTGCGGTCCGATGGGACGCAGCCTGCGCGAGCTTATTGGCGCATCAAGGTACTTTTGCCGTCAACCGCAGGTTGGGCGAACTTACTTTCGCATCAAGGTGCTTTTGCCAAACAGCGACTCGATCAAGTCCACCGCCACCAGCGCCGTGCGGTTGCGCTCGTCCAGCGCCGGGTTGAGTTCCATCACGTCCAGGCTGGCCAAGCGGCCGGTGTCGGCAATCATCTCCATGCACAGCTGCGCCTCGCGGTAGGTGGGGCCGCCGCGCACCGTGGTGCCCACGCCGGGGGCGATGTCGGGGTCCAGAAAGTCCACGTCAAAGCTCACATGCAGATGGGTGTTGGCGTCGGTCAGCGCCAGTGCCAGTTCCATGGCCGCTCGCATGCCCATCTCGTCGATGTAGCGCATGTCGAAGACTTCGAGGTCCTGTTCGTGCACAAAGCGCTTCTCGCCCTCGTCCACGCTGCGGATGCCGATCTGGCGCACCCACTTGGGCGAGATCGCCGGCACCTGGCCGCCGATTTCGATCAACTGTTGCGGGCCAAATCCGCACAGGCAGGCCACCGGCATGCCGTGGATGTTGCCGCTGGGCGTCAGCATGTTGGTGTTGAAGTCGGCATGCGCGTCCAGCCACAGCACGCGCAGTTTTTTGCCGGTGTCACGGCAGTGGCGCGCCACGGCGCTGATGGAGCCAATCCCCAGACAGTGGTCGCCGCCCAGCACGATGGGCAGGCGCCCCAGTTGCAGTTCGGCATACACCGCGTCGTGCAGCGACTGGTTCCAGGCCGTCACCTCGGCCAGGTGGCGGTAGCCGTCCACCGGCGGCAGCCAGGGGTTGTTGGGGCCCGACAGGTTGCCGCGGTCCAGCACCTCCAGGCCGTGGGCTTCGAGCGCGCTGGCGATGTGGGCCACGCGCAGGGCTTCGGGCCCCATGCTGGCGCCGCGGCTGCCCGCGCCAATGTCGGTGGGGGCGCCTATCAGGCTGATGCGTGTGTTCATGGCGCGTTCAGGGTGTCTGGAGTTTGAAAACGGGAAGCCGCTCGCCGACCTGCAGGCCGCGCGCGTTGATGAGGCTGGCCGCGCGCCAGGGCTGCAGGGCGGTGCGCTGGGCGTCGTCCAGCCAGCCCAGCTGTTCCAGCACCTCCACCGTGGCGGCAAACAGCGCGGGCTTGTTGCCGTCGATGATCTTCAGCGCGAAGGCTTCGCCGCGGCTCTTGCTGCCCACCACCTGCACGCCGTCGGCGCCGACCTTGGTCACCCAGTCGCCGCGTCCGGCCTGCATGAAGGCTTCGTCGTTGCGTCCTGTGCCACTGACCAAGGTGGGGTGCGCCGTCATGGCCTCGCCCAGGAGGGCAAAACTGGCGCCGAATTCGGCGTCCGCCGTGCCGCTGGCCAGGCGTGCGTAGCCGGTGGCCAGCTTGGACAGCGGCATGGCGTAGTTGGGGGCCGAGCAGCCGTCGATGCCCAGCTTCAGGTCGTTCGCGTCCATGCCCACGGCGCGCGCCACGTCGCGGCGTATGGCCTGTTGCAGCGGGTGTGCGGGCGCGGTGTAGTCGTCCAGCGGCAGGCCGTGCTGTACGCAGTAGGCGACAAAGCCAGCGTGCTTGCCGCTGCAGTTGTTGTGGCGTTCATCAAACGTCGCACCCTCGGGGACGCCCTGGCCGGCGTCCTGCAGGTAGTAGGGCACATGGCAGCCGCAGCGCAGCACCTTGTAGGTCTGGCCGGCTTGTTCCAGCATGCCCGTGGTGGCCTGGGCATGGGCCTCCTCGCCGCTGTGGCTGGCGCACAGCATCGCAACCTGGGGTTGCGAAAAACCGAACTGCTGTACCCCGCCGCCTTCAACAAAAGGCAGGGCCTGCAGGGCCTTGAGGGTGGAGCGCGTGAAGGTGAGCCAGTGCGGGTCGCCCACCTGGGCCAGCAGCTGGCCGCGTGTGTTGACGACGGCCACGGCGCCCAGATGCAGGTTTTCCTGCAGGCCGCCGCGGGTCAGTTGGATCAGGGGAGCAAGGGTCACGGTAGGGCCTGAGTGTTGGGATGAAGGGGAATTTTGGCAGAGCATAACCCCGATGCACCTGCGTGACAGCCGGGGCAAAACACGCTGCCTATACTGACCGGCCACAACCGCCCCCACCATGCCAGAACTCCGCTCCCCCCTCCACGCCCAGCTGGTGCAATGGCAGGTCGCACCCGGCGACATGGTCGCCGCCGGCGATGTGCTGCTGATCCTCGAAGCCATGAAGATGGAGCACGAAATCCGCGCGCCCCAGGCCGGGCGCATCATGGCCCTGTTCTACGTCGCAGGCGAGGCCGTGGCGGAAGGCGATGTGCTATTGAATTGGGAGCTATCTGCGCAGTCCCCATCGGGGCTGGAGGCCAAAAACACATCAAAAATGAGGGCTGAGATACCCGCTGGCCAGCGCGCTGATCTGCAGAAGCTGCAGCAGCGCCAGGCATTCACCCTGGACGCCAGCCGTCCCGACGCCATGGCCAAACGCCACGCGCAAGGCCTGCGCAGTGCGCGCGAGAACATCGCCGATCTGTGCGATGCCAACTCTTTCATCGAATACGGTGCGCTGGCCGTGGCCGCGCAGCGCAGCCGCCGCAGCGCCGAAGACCTGGTACAGAACACCCCGGCCGACGGCATGGTCTGCGGCATCGGCGCGGTCAACGGCCAGCGCGTGGTGGTCATGGCCTATGACGCCACGGTGCTGGCCGGCACCCAGGGCATGCGCAACCACCAGAAGACCGACCGCATGCTGGGCCTGGCGCTGCAGAACAAGCTGCCCGTGGTGCTGTTTGCCGAAGGCGGCGGGGGGCGCCCGGGCGACGTGGACATGCCCATCGTGGCTGGCCTGCATGTCACCACCTTCGCCAGCTTTGCGCGGCTCAACGGCCAGGTGCCGGTGGTGGGCATTGCGGCGGGGCGCTGCTTTGCCGGCAACGCGGCGCTCTTGGGCTGCAGCGACGTGGTGATCGCCACGCGCGCCAGCAACATCGGCATGGGCGGCCCGGCGATGGTGGAGGGCGGCGGCCTGGGGGTCTTCAAGCCCGAACAGATCGGACCCAGCAGCGTGCAACACGCCAACGGAGTCATCGACATCCTGGTGGACGACGAGGCGGCGGCCGTGGCCGCGGCACGGCACTACCTCTCCATGTTCCAGGGCGTGACGGCAGCCTTCACTGCACCGCCCTCAGAAGCTCTGCGCGACGTGGTGCCGGAAAACCGCCTGCGCGTTTACGACGCGCGCGCCGCCATGGAAGGCCTAGCCGATGTGGGCTCACTGCTGCCGCTGCGCACCGGCTTTGGTCTGGGCATCCATACGGCGCTGGCGCGTATCGAGGGCCGCCCCGTGGGCCTGCTGGCCAACAACCCGCTGCATCTGGGTGGCGCGATTGACGCTGACGCAGCGGACAAAGCCGCGCGTTTCATGCAGTTGTGCAATGCGCATGGTCTGCCGCTGGTGAGCCTGGTGGACACGCCGGGCTTCATGGTCGGCCCGGACACCGAGGCCACGGGGCAGGTGCGTCATGTGAGCCGCCTGTTTATCGCCGCCGCACACCTGCGCGTGCCGTATTTGAGTGTGGTGCTGCGCAAGGGCTATGGCCTGGGCGCGATGGCGATGACGGCGGGTGGCTTTCACTCGCCACTGTTCACCGTGGCCTGGCCCACCGGTGAGTTCGGCGCCATGGGGCTGGAGGGCGCGGTGCGCCTGGGTTTCAAGAAGGAACTGGAAGCCGTGCCCGAGGGGCCCGAGCGCGAGGCGCTGTACCAGCAACTGGTGGCGCGCCAGTATGAGGCCGGCGGCGCACTCCATATGGCGGCCACGCTGGAGATCGATGCGGTGATTGACCCGGCGCAGACCCGCGCCTGGCTGGTGGCCGGCCTGGCGTCTGCGCAGGTGGCGCCGCTGGTGGGCGCCGCCATCGACACCTGGTAGCTCAGGCTGCGGCTGTTGCGCCCAGTTGCTGCGTCAGCGCAATGGCCCGTTGCGCGGCGGGCGATAGCGTTCGGCCCTTGAGCCAGATGGCATAGACGTCGGCATAGCTGAACGCATCGCCGGCCGTTTGCAGCCGCACCAGCGGCCGGGGGGTGCGCTGCACCACCGCTTGCGGCAGCACGCCCAGCACGTCGCTGTGGATCACCAGATGCTCCAGCGTGTGGAGGTCGTCGCATTCCACCGCCAGCGGAAACTCCGTTACCGTCGCAAAACCGTAGGCCGCCGACAGGTTGTTGGCCAAGCCGGGGGAGAGGGAAATCACGGCCACCCCGTAGCGGCTGAGCGCCTGCTTGTCGGCCTGCGCCTTACGCGCCAGGGGGTGGCCACGGCGGCAATACAAGCCCCCGGTCTGCCGGCCCATGGGGGCCATGTCGTAGCGCGGATTGCGCTCCACCAGGCGCGGATCACCGAGGCAGAAGTCCAGTTCCTGCGCATCCAGTTGTTGCAGCAGCTTGGGCAGATTGCCCAGGTGCACGCGGGTGACGAGCTGGGGGCTTTGGCGGCGCAGACTGCACAGCAGGTCGGGCACCAGCACGGCGGCTGGAATCGGTGCCGCGCCGATGGAAATTTCTCCCACATCGCCGAGCTTCACCAGCGCCAGGTCGCGCTCCAGGCAACGGCTGTCAAACACCAGGTCCCTGGCACGGCGCAGCACGATTTCGCCGGCCGGCGTCAGGCTGGCGCCCTTGGCACCCCGGTCGAACAGGCGCAGACCCATGCTGGCCTCCAGCGTCTGGATGCTGCGGCTGAAGGCGGCCTGGCTCAGGTGCACCCGCGTGGCCGCGCGCGCAAAGCGACCCTCTTCTGCGAGGGCGATGAAATGGGTCAGGCGTTTGATGTCCATGGGTGGGCTCCATTAACGATATGCATAAAACGCAATATATAACGACTAATTTTGCGATGGACGCAATTGGTCAAGACACCGAAACTGGCGCCTCATCCACCACCTGAGACAGTTCATGGCTTTCCACTTTCTGCATGCGCGCCCATGGGTACGGCGTGTGGCCCACCTGGCCGCTCCCCTGCTGCTACTGGCCACCGGCATGGCCGTCGCCGCCCCGCAGGCCGGCCAGCGGCCCAACATCGTGTTCGTGCTCATAGACGACGCGGGTTTCAGCGATTTCGGCGCCTATGGCAGTGAGATCCAGACGCCGAACATCGACCAGATCGCCAAGAGCGGTGTGCGCTTTACCAACTTTCACACGGCGTCCACCTGCGAATCCTCGCGGGCCATGCTCAACAGCGGCATTGACCACCACCGTGCAGGTGCCGGCACGCTGAAGGTCGTGATGGCCGACAACCAGAAGGGGCAGCCGGGGTATGAAGGCTATTTGAGCGACCGGGCCCACAGCCTGGGCCAGCTGCTGCATGACGGGGGCTATGCCACCTACTTTGCCGGCAAATGGAATTTGGGCGAGGGCGTGGAGCGCTCGCCCGGCGCCCGGGGCTGGGACCGCTACATCGGTCTGGAGCAGACCGGGGCGGACAACTATGAAGAAGCCAAGGTGTACGCCCCCTTCAATATGGAGGCGGTGCGCTGGGAGGACGGTAAGCGGGCGCAATTGCCCAAGGATTTTTTCTCCACCCGGCATTACGTGGACAAGATCATTCAGTACATTGAGGAAGGCAAAGGCAGTAAAAAACCCTTTTTTGCCACCGTCGCCCTCCAGGCGGTGCACTCGCCCCTGCAGGCGCCCGAAGTGGACATCCACAAATACCGGGCGGTGTACGAAGCCGGTTGGGACCATATCCGCTCCGAGCGCTACCAGCGCCAGGTGAAGATGGGGCTGGTGCCTGCGGGCTTGTCATTGCCGGAAGTGGCGACCAGCAAAAGCTGGAGCAGTCTCAGCGCGCAGGACCAACGTCTGTACGCCGGAAAGATGGCGGTGTTTGCCGGCATGCTGGACAACGCAGACCAGCACATCGGCCGCCTGCGCGACTACCTGAAAAAGACCGGCCAGCTGGACAACACGGTGTTTGTCGTGATGTCCGACAACGGTGCGGATGCCTATGAACTCAACAACCTCAACCTGCCGTTCAAACTTTGGTACCGGGCCAACTTTGCACTGGGCATCGAAACGCTGGGCCAGCCCGGCAGCTATGTGCACTATGGGCAGGACTGGGCCCAGGTGTCGAACACACCCTTTGCCAGCTTTAAGGGAACCTCCTTCGAAGGCGGCATGCGGGTGCCCTTCATCGTGAGCTACCCCCAGCGCATCAAGCCGGGTGGCATGACAGACCAGTTTGCCTATGCCACGGACTTTCTGCCGACCATGCTGGACATTGCCGGCATACCGATGCCGGGCGAGGAGTACCACGGCAAGCCGCTGATGCGGCCCACGGGCACGAGCATGCTGCCCTTTCTGGAGGGGCACGCCAGCGCCATCCATGGACCGGGTTATGCCGTGGGATTTGAGGGGACCGGCGCTGATACCCTGATCGCGGATGGTTACAAAATCACCCGCAATGTTCCGCCCTTCAGCGATGGGCAATGGCATCTCTACAACCTGCGCGAAGACCTCACCGAATCGACGGATCTGGCCGGCAGCCAACCACAGCGCCTGCAAGCCATGCTGGCCTCTTACGAAAGCTACATGCGTGACAACGGCGTGGTCAAGCCGGCTGCCGGCTATGACCCCCTGCGCCAACTGCTGAAGAACAACTGGCCGGTGCTGGTGCGCCAGATGGCGGGTGTATTGACCATGGCTGGCGTGCTGCTGCTGGTCGCACTGGGTGGTGGGGTCTACGGTGTGCGCCGCTGGCGCGCAAGCCGTCGACGCGGTTAAAGCGGCTGAGGCAGGTGCCGGGCTGCCTGTCTGCAGATGGCAGCGAGATGTCCCGAGCCTGGGTGTAAGGTGGCGGCATGTTGAACGTACGGCCGTGGCTTCATACGTACCGCTGGTGGGTGGGCGCTGCCGTATTCGGCCTGTTGCTGGCAGGTGTGTATCGGTGGCACCAGATGCCCGCTGGTGTCTATGCTGTCGGCAGTGCAGGGGACGCACCAACACCGGCGGCCCGCTATGTCGGCGCACAGGCGTGTGCCGCCTGTCACCAGTCGGAATACCAGGCTTGGCAGGGCTCGCACCACGCGCTGGCCATGCAGCATGCAACACCGGCGACCGTGCTGGCGCCGTTCAAGGGAGAGCGGTTAACCGAGAACGGCATCACCTCGGTCTTTAGCCAGCGGGACGGACGGTTTTATGTGCGTACCGATGGGCCGGACGGACGTATGCAGGAATTTGAGGTCACCCACATCCTGGGGCTTGCACCCCTGCAGCAGTACCTGGTGCCCATGCCCAACCAGGGCATGCAGGCGCTCACCATCGCTTGGGATGCGCGCGTGAAGGAACAAGGTGGCCAGCGCTGGTTCCATTTGCAGGCGGGGCAAAAGGTACAGACCGGTGAGGCCCTGCACTGGACCGGGCGGCAGAACAATGCCAACTTCATGTGCCTGGAGTGCCACACCACCCAGTTCAAGAAGAATTTCAATGTGTCGACGCGCCGCTACAGCAGTACCTGGGCCGAGATGAATGTGGCCTGCGAAAGCTGCCACGGGCCCGGGTCAAAGCATGTGGATTGGGCGGGGCAATCTGGCCCGGCGCGATTGACCGACAGCAGCCACGGACTGGCACAGTGGCTGGACGAACGCAAGGGTGTGCAGTGGACGGTGCAGCCAGCAACTGGCAACGCCGTACGCAGTGCAGCACCGGCCGTGCAGCGCCAGGAGGTGGAACTGTGCGCGCGCTGCCACGCACACCGCAGCCAGATCAGCGACGATTATGTGCACGGCAAACCCTTGCTGGACACCCATGAGCCTTCGCTGCTGGACCAGGGGCTGTTTTGGGGTGACGGCCAGATGAAGGCCGAGGTCTACAACTACGCATCGTTCCAGCAGAGCAAGATGTACCAGAAAGGGGTCACCTGCAGCGACTGCCATGACCCGCATACCCAGAAGCTCAAAGCATCGGGCAACCAGGTCTGCTTTCAGTGCCATGCGCCGGCCAAGTACGACACCCCGGTCCACCACTTCCATGCGCTGAATTCGTCCGGGGCCCGCTGCGCAGCCTGCCACATGCCCACGACTACCTATATGACTATCGATCCGCGGCATGACCACAGCATCCGTGTACCGCGTCCCGACCTGTCGTTGAAGTCTGGCAACCCCAACGCCTGTACCCAATGCCATGCGGACAAGAGCGTGGCATGGGCGGCCCAATGGGCGCTGCGGTGGTATCCAGCGTTGGCCTCCCGGAGCACGCCCCTGCTGGACGCACTCGCCGCCAGCGACAAGGGCGATGCGGATGCCCTGGCCTTGCTGTACCGGGTCATCACCAATACGGAACAGTCCCCCATTGCGCGTGCAACCGCAGTGTCGCGCATGGCCCCGGACCTGGGTTCCGTGCCGTCGCAGGAAATTGCGGCGTTGCTGGCGGACAAGGATCCATTGGTGCGGCGGGCTGTAATGGAAGCATTGGCGGGATACCCGCCTGAGTTCAGGGCGCCACGCTTGCTGCCGCTGTTGGCGGACCCCGTCAGAGGGGTGCGCATTGCCGCCGCACGCGGGTTGGCGGGACTGCCTGCCCAGGACTGGAGTGCCCAGGACAAACGCAATTTTGACCAAGCCCTGGCGGAGTACATTGCCGTGCAGCAGTTCAATGCAGACCGTCCGGAGGCCTACAACAACCTGGGGATGCTGTATGCGGATATGCGCGACTGGGCACCTGCGCAGGCGGCACTGGAGCAGGCTATCCAACTGGACCCGACCCTATCGGTTTCGTCGCTGAATCTTGCGGATGTGTACCGCGCACAGGAGCGTGAGGCAGACGCCCAGGCGCTAATCCGCAAGGTCATACAAAATCATCCGCGCGATGCCGTCGCCCGCCATGCCTTGGGGCTTTCCCTGCTGCGCCAGCAGCGCAGCCCGGAGGCGCTGGTTGCGTTGCGGACAGCATCGGAGTTGGAGCCGGACAACCTCCGGTTCGCCTATGTCTATGCCGTGACCTTGGACAGTCAGGGCCAGCACAGACGGGCCGTCCAGCTGCTGCAGCAGGAACTGGACAGGCACCCGTCAGACCGGGACGCTTTACACGCCGTGGTGGCCATGTGCAATCGCCTGTCGGACCGACCCTGCGTGCAGCGTTACGCCCAGCGTCTGGCGCAACGCGATGCCGGGCATTGAGGGCATAGCCACGTAAAAAAACGCCCTTCACAGGAAGGGCGCTTTTACGTCAGGTGAACGAGTTTATTTGCAGTACACGCGGGCCGTGCGCGGCGTGTAAATGCCCAGGGTCACTAGGCCCAGCAGCACATCCAAACCGGTCTGCTCCACCGCCACGGCCCCCACCTTGCTGGCGGCGCCGCAGACCTGGGCCGCGTCGATGGTCTTCTCCTGGCCAATGCCGTCCACAAAGAAGGTCTGGCTGTCTTCCACCTTTGGAACAGAGCCGGGCACTTCGCCGGCGAGGTTGAAGCGCTGGTTGGCGCAGCCGGTGGCGAGAACGGCGGCAACCAAGGTCACCACGAGGGGTTTGAACATGCGGATACTCCCGGTAAGGTGTCTTAAAGATGCGCCCCCGGCGGGGGGCGCCGGGCCATTATTGCATCGGTGTTGTGGGGCGGGCCCGGGTGGTCGTTGGAGTTCGGGTTAACCCGGGGAGGAAGCCGAGGGAGATGGGCGCACATTGGGGTTGGGTGTGCATGGCCGGATGCCTCTGAAATATTTTTGGCTCCAGGCTGAAAAATGTTCAGCCATTTTTGAACTGTGCAGCAGGGATGGGGTCTGAAACGTAAGTCTGCGTAAGGCCGCGTCGGATAAATTGGGCAGGTGTGGATGGACCCGGGCGCTTAGATCCGGGCCGAGGTGCGCCATGCGGGCACGCTGCATGCGCAAAACACTTTCATTTACTTCGCAGGAGACAACATGACCATTCGATTGACCCAACTCAGTTCTTGCATCGCCCTGGCCGTGGCCGCAGCGTGCTTCTCGGGCGCGGCGCTGGCGGCGGATCCGATCAAGATCGGTGTAGACGGACCTTTCACCGGCGGCTCGTCGTCGATGGGGGTGTCGATGCGCGATGGCGTGCGCCTGGCGGTGGACGAAATCAACAAGGCCGGCGGCGTGTTGGGCCGCCAGTTGGCCCTGGTGGAGCGTGACGACGAGGCGCGCAATGAGCGCGGCGTGCAGATTGCGCAGGAACTGATCAACAAGGAGAAGGTCGTGGCCGTCGTCGGCTACATCAACACCGGCGTGGCATTGGCGTCGACCCGCTTCTTCCAGGAGGCCAAGATCCCGGTGATGGATAACGTGGCCACAGGCTCCATCGTCACACACCAGTTTGACGACCAGCCCGAAAACTACATCTTCCGCAACGCCGCACACGACAGCATCCAGGCGCCGATGATTGTGGAAGAGGCGATCACCCGCCGCGGCTTCAAGAAGGTAGCCATCCTGGCCGACTCCACCAACTACGGCCAACTGGGCCGCGAAGACCTGGAAAAGGCGCTGGGCCTGAAAGGCATCAAGCCGGTGGCGGTCGAGAAGTTCAACATCAAGGATGTGGACATGACAGCCCAACTGCTCAAGGCCAAGGAAGCGGGCGCCGAAGCCGTGCTGACCTACGGCATCGGGCCTGAGCTGGCGCAGATCGCCAACGGCATGACCAAGCTCGGCTGGAAGGTGCCCATGGTCGGTAGTTGGACGCTGTCCATGGCCAACTACATCGACAATGCCGGCCCCGGCGGCGAGGGAGCACGCATGCCGCAGACCTTCATCCAGGAGCCGACCACGCCCAAGCGTCAGTCCTTCATCATCAATTACCTGAAGACCTTCAATCCGAAGAACTCGCGCATGGATTCGCCGGTGTCGGCCGCCCAGGGCTATGACTCGATCTACCTGCTGGTCGCTGCTATCAAGCAGGCCGGCTCCACCGACGGCCCCAAAGTCAAGGCGGCACTGGAAGACCTGAAGACGCCGGTGGAAGGCGTGGTCACGACCTACAACAAGCCGTTCACGGCCAAGGACCATGAGGCCATTACCGTCAATATCCCGGTGTTTGGCGAAGTCAAGGGTCAGCGCGTGGTGTATGCCTATGAGGCGGACTTCAAGAAGGCTTCGGAAGTGCGTGTGAAGGACGTCAATGCCAAGGGCGCATTGACGGTGAAGAAGTAAGCGCGGTCGCATTGCCCGCAACGCAGGCACCGCGTCGGTCGCGCAGACCGCCGCGGTGCCTTTTTATGGCGGGAATTTTCTGGGTAGTTGGTTGATTTTTCGGTGAGTGCAAACTATGGAAATCCTGCTTCAACTGGTCTACAGCGGTGTCGCTCTGGGCATGATCTATGCGGTCATTGCCTTCGGCTACCAGCTCACATTCCAGACTTCGGACACCCTCAACTTCGGCCAGGGCGATGCGCTGATGCTCGGCGCCATGGTCGGCCTGACGCTGGTGAACAAGGGTGTCAATTACTGGCTGATGCTGCCCATCGTCATCGTGTTCGGCATGCTGCAAGGCGGTGTGGTCGAGTGGATAGGCGTGCGACCGGCCATCAAGATCAAGAGCGAGTTCGGCTGGATCATGTCCACCATCGCGCTGGGCATCATCTTCAAGAACGTAGCCGAGAACGTCTGGGGCCGGGATGACCTGAAATTCCCGTCACCGCTGCCGGAGTCGCCGCTCAAGCTGCTGGGCGCCAATGTGCTGCCCATGGAAATCCTGGTCGTCATCGGCGCCGTGCTGATGATGCTGGCCGTGGAGTTCTTCAACCGCAAGACGATCTACGGCAAGGCGGTGGTCGCCACCTTCAACGACCGCGATGCGGCCAAGCTGATGGGCATCAACACCGGGCTGGTCATCACCTTTTCCTACGCGCTGTCGTCCGCGTCCGCCGCGTTTGCCGGCGCGCTGATTGCACCGCTGACGCTGACCGGTGCGACGATGGGCGCGGTGTTGGGCCTGAAGGCCTTTGCCGTCGCCATCATCGGCGGCCTGACCAGCGGCATGGGCATCATCGTCGGCGGCATCATCCTGGGCGTGGCTGAGACCACCACCGGTTTCTATATCTCCACCGGCTACAAGGACGTGCCTGGTCTGGTGCTGCTGCTGCTGGTGCTGGCACTCAAACCCGCAGGCCTGTTTGGCAAGACGGCGATCAAGAAGGTCTGACCCGATGACGACAATGAATGCTCCGAAATGGATCGCGGCCCTCGCGGCGATTGCATTGCTGTTTGCCTTTCCCGTGATGTCGGGCAACCCGTATTACATCCACCTGGTCGAAACCATCATGATCTACGCGATCCTGCTGTTCGGCCTGGACATCGTCGTCGGGTACACCGGTCAGGTATCGCTGGGCCATGCTGGCCTGTTCGGCATCGGCGCCTACACGGCGGGTGTGCTGATCACCAAGTTCGGCTGGTGGGTGCTGATCACACTGCCGGCGGCGATCGGCATTACCGCCGCCTTTGGCGCGCTGCTGGCGCTGCCGGCCTTGCGCGTGACCGGCCCCTACCTGGCGATGGTGACACTGGCCTTTGGCACCATCATCCAGATCCTGATCAACGAGATGGACTGGCTGACCGGTGGCCCCATGGGCATCACGTTGACCAAACCCAAGCTGCTGGGCCACCAACTCAACGAGACGGAGTTCTACTGGCTGGTGGCAACGCTGATGGTGGCCTCACTGCTGTGTGTGCACCGCATCCTGCGCTCGCAACTGGGCCGGGCGTTCGAGGCGCTGCGCGGCAGTCCGGTGGCGTCGGACTGCATGGGTGTGTCGGTCTACCGCTACAAGGTTTACGCCTTCGTCATCAGCGCCGGCTTTGCCGGCCTGGCGGGCGCGTTGTATGCGTATTCCGAGCAGTACATCTCGCCCAATACCTACAACTTTGAGTTGACCGTGCTGTTCTTGCTGGCGGTCATCATGGGCGGGCGCAAGTCGCGCTCCGGCGCACTGCTGGGTGCGGCCGTCATCGTCATCCTGCCCAAGCTGCTGGACGATCTGGAACTGTTCCGCATCGTTGCCAGCGGGATTGCGGTCGTGATTGCAGTGGGGGCTGCGGTCGGTGTGGCGAAAAAAATCACCACACCGCGCGCCGTCATTATCCCGGTGGTGGGCACCGTAGCTCTGGCCGGCTTCTCGTTCTGGCTGCAGTCGATTACCGACTGGCGCCTCAGTGTTTTCGGCTTGATGATCCTGTTCGTGGTCTATTACCTGCAGGACGGCATTGTGGGCTTTGTGCGCAACCTGTTGGTGCGCAAGACCGGCCGCACGGATGCCCAGGCCGCTGCGCTGCATGCGTCGGGCAAGGACGCCGTCATGGTCGCTGCCGGTTCCGGTACGGCCGGTGGTGACTTGCTGGTGGCCAAGGGCGTGCTGATGCAGTTTGGTGGCCTCAAGGCCATCAACCAGGTGGACCTGGTCGTCAAGCGCGGCACCATCCACGGCCTGATCGGCCCCAATGGCTCGGGCAAAAGCACGATGATGAATGTGCTGACCGGCATCTATGTGCCTACTGCCGGCGCCATTGAATTTGCCGGGCGCAGCGTCGTGGGCCGCACCTCGTCGGACATTGCGCTGTCGGGCATTGCGCGCACCTTCCAGAACGTGCAGCTGTTTGGCGAAATGACCGCGCTGCAGAACGTGCAGGTGGGCCTGCACCACAGCTTTGCCAGCAACATCCTGGATGTGTCGTTGCACACGCCGCGCTACCTGCGCGAAGAGCGGGCGGCCATTGAGCGTGGCCTGGGCCTGATCGAGTTTGTCGGCCTGGGCGATCTGGCCCACGAGGAAGCGCGCAACCTGCCCTACGGCAAGCAACGCCTGCTGGAGATTGCCCGTGCGCTGGCGCTGGACCCGCAACTGCTGCTGCTGGACGAGCCGGCCGCTGGTTTGACGGCGCCCGACATCAAGGAACTGGTGTCCATCATCCGCAAGATCCGCGACCACGGCATCACCGTGATCCTGATCGAGCACCACATGGACGTGGTGATGGGCATCTGCGACAACGTCTCGGTGCTGGACTTTGGCCAGAAGATTGCGGAAGGCAAACCCGCCGAAGTGCAGGCCGACGAGAAGGTTATCGAAGCCTACCTCGGCGGTACCGCGGCTTAAAAGGATTCACCCATGTTGCAAATCAAGAATCTCGAAGCCGGCTATGGCAAGGTGCAGGTGCTGCACGGCATTTCGCTGGACGTGCCCAAGGGCAAGGTGGTCACGCTGATAGGCTCCAACGGCGCCGGCAAGACCACCACCATGCGTGCCATCTCCGGCATGATCAAGCCTAGCGCTGGCGAAATCAACCTCAGCGGCAAGCGCGTGGACGGGCTGGAGTCCTACACCATCGCCAAGCTGGGCCTGGCCCACTCCCCCGAAGGGCGGCGCGTGTTCGCCACCATGAGCGTGACCGACAACCTGATCCTCGGCGCCTTTCCCCGTCTCACTGGCAGCCGCCCCAAAGGTGATGTGAAGGGTGATCTGGAACGTGCGATGGATTTGTTTCCGCGCCTGAAGGAGCGGCGCAACCAGTTGGCCGGTACCTTGTCCGGCGGCGAGCAGCAGATGCTGGCGATGGCGCGTGCGGTGATGCTGAACCCGGACATTGTGCTGCTGGACGAACCGTCGATGGGGCTGGCACCCATCCTGGTGGAGGAGGTGTTCCGCATCATCGCGGACCTGAAATCACGCGGTGTGACGATGCTGCTGGTGGAGCAGTTTGCGGCGGCGGCGCTGAAGGTGGCGGATTATGGGTATGTGCTGGAGAACGGCAGCATCTCGGTGCACGGCGACGCGGCCAAGCTGCGGGATGATCCGGCGGTGAAGGCCGCCTACCTGGGCGGCGGGCACTGAGCCTTAGCGGGGCTCGCGCTGCATCCAGTCGGCGAGCCGGCCCACGCCCTGGTGCAGGCGCGTGATGTCCTTGGACGCAAAACACCAGCGCAGCCAGCCATTGGCCTCGGGCGCAAAGGCATTGCCCGGCGCCAGCCCCAGGCCGGCCTCGCGTACCAAGCGCTTGGCCACCTCCAGCGAATCTTTGGCTCCAGGCAACTGGAAGAATGCGTACATGCCGCCTTGCGGTGTGGCCAGCGACACGCCCGGCAAGGCCTGCAGTGCCGGCACCAGCGCATCGCGGCAGGCCCGCAGGTGCGCCACGACGCGTGGGGTCACGGCATCGGCTTGTTGCAAGGCCGCAATGCCTGCGCGCTGCACAAACACGCTGGCGCAGGAAGTGTTGAACTCAATGAGCTTGCCCATGGGCGCCGTCAGCGCGGGCGGCATCACCATCCAGCCCAAGCGCCAGCCGGTCATCAAAAAGCTCTTGGAGAAACTGTGCACCACGATCAGCCGGTCTTCGGGCACGGACAGGTCCAAAAAGCTGGGCGCGCAGCCCTGCGCACTGGGGGCGTAGTACAGGTTTTCGTAGACCTCGTCGGCCAGTATCCAGGTGCCGGTGCGGCGGCAGTGGTCCAGGATGGCGCGCTGCTCAACCGTGTTGAGCGTCCAGCCGGTCGGGTTGTTGGGTGCGTTGACGATCAGCAGCCGCGTGCGCACCGTGATCTGCGCCAGCAGCTGGTCCAGGTCCAGCGTCCAGGCGCCGTTCACCGGCTTGAGGCAGACGGTGCGCAGGTCTGCGCCCATGATCAGCGGCTGCGCCGTCAGGTTAGGCCATACCGGTGTGACGGCGACCACGGCGTCGCCCGGGTCTAGCAGCGCCTGTGCCGCCAGCATCAGTGCGTTGACGCCACCTGCGGTGACCGCAATGCGTTCCATTGCGATCGGCCGGTCACCGTCGTGCTGCGGATGTCTGCGTGACATGGCCTGCGCAATCTCCGTGCGCAGTTCGGCCAGGCCCAGGTTGTGGGCGTAAAAGGTTTCCCCCCGCTGCAGGGAGTCCACTGCGGCCTGGCGGATGAAGTCGGGTGTGACTTCGTCGCTCTCGCCGAACCAGAACGCCAGCACGTCCGGGCGGCCCAGGCCGGCGTTGGCCACTTCGCGGATTTTGGACTCTTCCAGGTTTTCAATCGTCTTGCGCATGTCAGAACCGTGGCAGTTCGGGGTGGGCGATCTGGCCGCTGCGGACCAGCATCTTCCCGTACTCCGCACACCGTTGCAAAGTAGGAATCACCTTCCCGGGATTGAGCAGCCCCTGGGGATCGAAGGCCTGCTTGACCCCCAGCATCTGCGCGTTCTCCGCAGCCGAAAACTGCACACACATGCTGTTGAGTTTCTCCACGCCCACGCCGTGCTCGCCGGTCACCGTGCCGCCCATGGCCACGCTGGTTTCCAGAATGTCGGCGCCAAACAGCTCGCAGCGGTGCAACTGGTCCGGGTCATTCGCGTCGAACAGGATCAGCGGGTGCAGGTTGCCGTCACCGGCATGGAACACATTGGCGCAGCGCAGGCCATATTTCTTTTCCATCTCGCCGATGGCCAGCAGGATGTCAGCCAGCCGGTTGCGCGGAATGGTCGAGTCCATGCACATGTAGTCCGGGCTGATGCGGCCCGAGGCGGGGAAGGCGTTCTTGCGTCCGCTCCAGAAGCGCAGGCGCTCGGCCTCGCTGTTGCTCACCGCAATCGCGGTGGCACCCGTACTGCGCAGCACTGCGGTCATGCGGGCTATCTCTTCTTCCACCTCTTCAGGCGTGCCGTCGCTCTCGCACAGCAAAATGGCTGCAGCGTTCAGGTCGTAGCCGGCGTGCACAAAATCTTCCACGGCAGCCGTCATGGGCTTGTCCATCATCTCCAGCCCGGCAGGGATGATGCCTTGCGCAATCACCGCTGCCACCGCGTCGCCGGCTTTGCGCACGTCATCGAAGCTGGCCATGATGCAGCGTGCCAGTTGCGGTTTGGGCAGCAACTTGACCGTGACTTCGGTGACCACGGCCAGCATGCCTTCGCTGCCGATCAACACGCTCATGAGGTCGTAGCCCGGCGTGTCGAGCGCATCGCCGCCAAACTCCACTGGCTCGCCTTCCATGGTGTAGCCGCGCACCTTTTGCACGTTGTGCAGCGTCAGGCCGTATTTAAGGCAATGCACGCCACCCGAGTTTTCCGCCACATTGCCGCCGATGGTGCAGGCGATCTGGCTGCTCGGGTCGGGTGCGTAGTACAGGCCCAGCGGTGCAGCGGCCTCGCTGATGGCCAGGTTGCGCACACCGCACTGCACTACCGCTGTACGGCTGCGCTTGTCCATGGCAATGATCCGGTTGAACTTGGCCAGCGACAGTGTGACACCCAGCGCATGCGGCATGGCGCCGCCCGACAGGCCGGTGCCCGCACCGCGCGCCACGACCGGCACACCCAAGCCGTGGCACACGCGCAGCACGGCCTGCACCTGGGCTTCGGTCTCGGGCAGGGCCACCAAGAGCGGGCGCTGGCGGTAGGCCGTCAGGCCGTCGCACTCGTAGGGCGTGGTGTCTTCCTGCTGGTAGAGCAGCATATGCGCAGGCAAATGGGGCTGTAGCCCTTGCAGGACGTGCGCAAGCAGCTCTGTTTTTGATAGCAAATTGAGGGGGCGCGGGGCCGCAAGGGCGTTCATGGCGGGCTTTCTGGCAGCGATAGTCCCCACTCTATAAGAATTCCCGCCAGACCGGCGTGAAGAAACTTCGGTCTAGCCCACCGCTTTTTTCAGCCAGTCGGCAAATGCAGCCACTTCCCAGCGGTCCATGGCGCCGGTGCGCCAGCACAGGTAGTGGGCGTGCGGGCTGGGCACATTGGCGGCATAGACGCCAGTAGTGCCCAGGCGCACCAGTGAGCCGTGTTCTAGCCAGGGTGCACCCAGCTTGAGCCGCACCAGGGCTACACCCATGCCGGCGGCGGCGGCGTCGCACATCAGACCGATGTCGTTGAACTGCGAACCTTCCACCGGCTCGGGCCAGTCCAGCCCGTGGGCGGCGAACCAGGTGCGCCACGGCTCCAGCGGGCTGCGCAGCAGCGGCAGGTTTTCCAGGTCCTGGGGCTGTTCGAACGGACCGTGCTCGCGCACAAACGCCGGCGAGGCCAGCGGCGTGACGTCGTCCTTGGTCAGGCAGACATATTCCAGATCGGCATAGCGGCCGGGACCAAAGCGCACGGTCAGGTCGGCGTCTTCGGCCACCACGTCGAGCAGCGGGATCGAAACCCCCAGCGTCAGGTCGATCTCGGGGTAGGCCTCGGTGAACTGGCGCAGGCGCGGGAGCAGGAGCGAACGCGCAAAGGTGGGAGTGACAGCAACGCGCAGCTTGCGTTTGCCGGGCGCGGCGGCCGAGGTCGGGAACTTTTGCAAGGTGGCCAAGCCTTCGCGCACATGGGCCAGGTACGCGCTGCCCTCGGAAGTGAGGGAAAAGTCGGCGCGGCCAAACAGTTTGGTGCCGATGATCTGCTCGAGTTGGCGCACCCGGTGGCTGACTGCGCTGGGCGTGACGCACAGCTCTTCGGCGGCCTGGGTTACGCTGCGCAGACGGGCCCGCCGCCCGAAGGTTCGGCGGCACTGGGAAGGAGGTAAAAACGGACCGCCGGCCGGGTCGAACACACAGACCCACCGCTCATGGCGGGAAAACAACCCCGGCACACCCCGCGCTGTGGTCGGATTGACGGAAAACAGGTCCCCCGGCACATAAATCATGCGGCGCAACGCCCCGTCGCAGGGCATGTGGATGCGGAGGTAGTCGCGCGGACTCAGGTACAGGGTGGCAAAAGCGCCGTCATCAAACTGCGCGGCCAAGGCGGCGTCGCACCCCCCCAGTGCAGTGATCCTGTAGCCGTGGACCCTGGTCTGGTAAATCTGGTCTTTCCCCTACGCGCCAAACTGGCTGCGGCCGCCGTCCACGGGGAAAATGTATTGGTCAGGCGCCCGGATCTCGGCCACGGCGTTCTGGGCCCC
>JACXTT010002139.1_pt1 | contig 31663 bp, 30 predicted proteins | sample 9270951 | NCBI WGS metagenome assembly JACXTT01 (sample SAMN15532306, study PRJNA645909) | rock metagenome | isolation source: weathered quartz diorite | place: Puerto Rico | collected 2017-06-21
TGCAGCCAGCCGTCGGCATCCACTTTATCGGCGCAGATTTGCTGCCGTATTTCGGGGGCGAAGATTTCGGCGCCACCGCCGGGGAGCGACTGGAGCCCTGCTTCCTTCAGCAGCTTCATGCCTTCTTCCACGCTTAGTTTTGCCTTGCGAAACATATAGTCCAGCTCCACGGCGGTAAAACCTTTGATGTGCAGGTCGGGACGATGTGCGTGGATTTGCTTTAGTAAATCGGCAAAATAGGGCAGGTTCATTTTGGGGTGTACGCCACCCACGATATGCACTTCGGTGACCGGTTTGCCATCGTAGCTTTTTACGATGTCCATCATCTGGCCGATGCTCAGTTCCCAGCCCTCGTCGCGATGCGCATAGAGGCGGGAATAGGAGCAGAAGTTGCAGGCGAATACGCATACATTGGTGGGCTCTATATGAAAATTGCGGTTGAAATAGGTTTTATTACCGTGCAGCTTTTCGCGTACGAAGTTGGCGAGGGTGCCCAGGAATGGGAGGGCGCCCTGCTCAAACAGCAGCAATCCTTCTTCGGGGGTAATGCGTTCGCCGCGGATTATTTTCTCTCCTATCGGTTGCAGGTTTTTGCCGGCAGTTTTTATAATGCTTTCGGCCTGTAATGCTGTGCTCATCTGTGTCGGATTTAAGTGCGGCAAAGGTACGGCACCGGGGGCAATCAACCATTTCAGTGTCAAAGAATCAGGGGCAAAGCAGTGCGCAATCATCAACTAAATTCTTTATCTTCCGTTGTCAACCAGGATTAACGGCCCAATACCGGGTTTGGGGCTATCATCGCCATTTTAACACTAAAACGAATACAATAGTGAATCTCAAGCTGCGTCTTATTGTAATGAATTTTCTGCAATTCTTTATCTGGGGGTCCTGGCTGATAACAATTGGTGCTTATTGGTTTCAAACGCTTCCGAAGCTTTATCCTGTTATTGACCCCGTCACCCATCAGAGTATATGGACCGGCTCTGCTTTCGGAGCTCTTTTTTCAACTATGGGCATTGCGTCGCTTTTTATGCCATCCATTATGGGCATTATTGCCGATAGGTGGATAAACGCCGAAAAGCTTTATGGCATATGCCATCTCCTTGGCGCAGCTGTACTTTTTTCCCTGCCCATGGTTAAAGATCCTACCATCATGTTTTGGGTACTGCTGCTTAATATGATTTTTTATATGCCCACCCTGGCCCTGATGATTACCGTTGCCTATACTGCACTGAAGAATAAGGGGCTGCCAATAGTAACGTATTATCCCCCTATAAGGGTTTGGGGTACCGTTGGATTTATCGTGGCTTTATGGGTAGTAAGTTTATTGCATTTTGAAACATCGGCGAGGCAGTTTTATGTGGCTTCAGCAGCATCGCTGTTATTGGGATTGTACTCATTTACCTTGCCAAAATGTCCTCCCCAGCTTCATATCAAGGGGAGCAGGTCGCTTGTTGACGTGCTGGGCCTGCATTCGTTTAAGCTGTTTAAAATACGGAAAATGGCTGTTTTCTTCCTGTTTGCCATGTTGTTGGGTGGTGCGCTCCAGTTAACAAATGCTTATGGAGATACGTACCTGCATGACCTGGCTAAAATACCACAGTACCAAAACCTTGCGGCGGTAAAATATCCGGCCATTATCATGTCCATCTCCCAGATTTCCGAAACACTTTTTATCCTGGCTATCCCCTTCTTTTTAAAACGATTCGGGATAAAATACGTGATGTTTTTTAGTATGATAGCCTGGGTTTTTCGTTTTGGTTTGTTTGCTTATGGCAATCCAGGTGACGGGCTTTGGATGATCATTCTTTCCTGTATTGTATATGGAATGGCATTTGATTTTTTCAATATCTCGGGTTCCCTGTTTGTAGAATCGCAATGCGACCCGGTAATACGGGCAAGCGCTCAGGGGCTTTTTATGATGATGACCAATGGCATCGGCGCCGTGCTGGGAAGTCTTACCAGCGGGTTTGTAATTCAAAAGTTTTTTACCGGGCCGGGCGATGTCAAGCACTGGTATGGTATATGGATGAGTTTTGCTGCTTATGCGCTGGTAGTGGCTATTGTGTTTATCCTGGTATTCAGGCACAAGCATAATCCTGCGGAAGTAGAAACAGTACGTCATTAAAAGAGGCGGGCGAGTGCTCTACCGCATAAAAAAAGGTATGGCATACTTCAAAAGTATGCCATACCTTTTTTAACGAAATGACCTTAGATATGTTGCTCTATCTTCTTAACGAAATTGGCTTTGGGCTGTGCGCCTACCAGCTTGTCAACCACCTTGCCGCCTTTGATGAAAAGGATGGCGGGTATGGACGTAATGCCGTAGTTAATGCTCAGCTGGGGGTTATGGTCCACATTTACCTTGCCCACGTTTATTTTGCCGGAATATTCCTTGCTCAGTTCTTCAATAACGGGACCGATAGCGCGGCAAGGGCCACACCATTCTGCCCAGAAATCAATTACGGTTAACCTGTCTGAGGCCAGGACTTCAGTCTGAAAATTTGAATCGGTGAATTCTGCTGCCATATAAATATGATTTTTAAGTTTTTGGGTTACTCATGCTGTTCGGCCCATAATGGTACAAAATTAATTCCAAGTACTATAACATGCGCGACTGGCATAAAGTTGTGTATAATTTTGTCATTCCTTCAGGCTTCCTGCCGGCCACCTGCTAAAAAGGCATCTTTCGTCCGGGTTAGCCCGCTGATACCGTCACCACATGTACCTCAAACTCAGGGTTATCGGATAAAAAGCCTGCCATTTCATCGTTCATCTCAAAGCCGCTATCCATGGTGAGCATACTAACCCTTAACTGGCTTTTTGGTTCGGTAATATTGAATTTTAATCCCGACCGGCCGGGGAAGCTTTTAACATTTCGTTCAAAGAAATGCACCATATTCTCGTTGATATGCCGGGCTTCCACATCCACCACCACCTGCTTGGTCAGGTGCTGTTTGATGCTTTCCAGCAGCATGATTTTATCGATTTTAAACTCCAGTTCAGGCTTGTTGTATCGCTGCTTGAAATAACCGGTTACGAACAGGTTAGTGCCTTTTTCCATATAATTGCGGAAACGGTTGTAATCTTCGCTCCATAGCATAAACTCCGATTTGCCGCTATAGTCTTCCAGCATGATGGAACCGAAATTCTTTCCCTGCCGGCTTACGCGGTGTTGGGCATCGATGATGAGCCCCGCCAGCCTTACCGGTTTGCCATTATTGGTTTGTACGGTTATCGTATCTTTCATTTCATTGAATTCGGCCATGGTGGTGAGCCCGTAATGGCGGATTTCAAACCGGAAATGGTCCAGCGGGTGCCCGCTCATAAATACGCCGGTTACCTCTTTTTCATAATTCAGCAGTTCGGTCAATGTCCACGGCTCGCAGTTGGGCATCTTGGGCGCAGGCACGTCCATAACGGTAGGCAAATCGCCAAACAGGGTATTGCTGTTGCCCGTAAGCTGCATCTGGAAGATATTGCCAAAGCGGATAATTTTTTCCAGCCCGGTGGCCGTATCGCCCGGCGGGGTAAAGAAATACTGGGCGCGGTGCATTTCCGAAAAGCAGTCGAAGCCTCCGGCATATACCAGGCTTTCCAGTGTTTTTTTGTTGACGGCCCGCTGGTTGACGCGTTTGATAAAATCAAAAATAGTAACGTAATGCCCTTTTTTGCCGCGCTCTTCAATAATGCTTTCCACGGCGGCTTCGCCAACGCCTTTCAGTCCACCCAGGCCAAAGCGAATCTCTCCTTTTTTATTCACGGCAAAGCCTTTCAGCGATTCGTTGATATCAGGGCCCAATACTTTTAGCCCCATCCGCTTACATTCCTCCATGAAGAAGGTAATCTTATCAATGCTGCCGGCGTTGTTGAGCACAGCGGCCATGTATTCAGAAGGATAATGCGCTTTTAAATAGGCGGTCTGGTAAGCCACGTAGGCATAACAGGTAGAGTGCGATTTATTGAAGGCGTACTGGGCAAAGGCTTCCCAGTCGGTCCATATCTTTTCCAGTTTATCGGCGGGGTGGCCTTTTTGTTTGGCGCCGTCCATAAACCTGCCTTTCATTTTATCCAGGGTCTTCCGATCTTTTTTGCCCATGGCCTTACGCAGTACGTCGGCATCGCCTTTGCCAAAGCCCGCCAGCTTTTGCGACAGCAGCATCACCTGTTCCTGGTACACGGTAATACCGTAGGTATCTTTCAGGTATTCCTCCATGTCGGGCAAATCGTAGGTAATGCTTTCCCGGCCATGTTTACGATCAATAAAGTTGGGGATATATGCCAGGGGCCCGGGGCGGTACAGGGCGTTCATGGCAATAAGGTCGTTGAATTTATCCGGCTTCAGGTCGCGCAGGTATTTCTGCATGCCGGTACTTTCAAACTGGAAGGTGCCATTGGTTTCGCCGCGCTGGTAGAGATCGAAGGTAGCGGGGTCGTCCAGCGGTATATCGTCAATGTCTATTACAATGCCGTGGTTGAGTTTAATAAGGGCCAGCGCATTTTTCAGGATGGTAAGGGTTTTCAGGCCGAGGAAATCCATTTTGATAACGCCGGCTTCTTCAATGATGCTGCCTTCAATCTGTGTAACCCAGAGCGTGGAGTCTTTGGAGGTAGCTACGGGTATCAGCTCCGTAAGGTCTTTGGGGGCGATGATGATGCCGGCGGCGTGGATGCCTGTATTGCGTACCGAGCCTTCCAGGATTTCCGCTTCGTGCAGCACTTTGCTTTCAATGCCGGTACCTTTATAGATTTCCCGGATCTTTTTAACGTTTTCCAGATCGTCCGGGCTGATGCCTTCTTTTTCTTCCAGTGATTTCTGGCCATCTTTAGCGGTCATCGGCGCCTGCAATACCCGTTTGAGGGATATGCCCGGACGGTCGGGGATCAGCTTGGCAAGGGCATTGGAATCGGCCAGGGGCAGGTCCATTACCCGGGCCACGTCCTTGATGCTCATTTTGGCGGCCATGGTGCCATAGGTAATGATCTGGGCCACCTGCTGCTTGCCGTATTTATCCACTACGTAGTCAATCACCTTTTGCCGCCCTTCATCGTCGAAGTCGGTATCGATATCGGGCATGGACTTTCGGTCGGGGTTGAGAAAACGTTCAAACAGCAGGTTGTATTTAATGGGGTCGATATTGGTAATACCGATACAATACGCTACCACGCTGCCCGCTGCCGAGCCGCGGCCGGGGCCTATAAATACACCAAGGTCGCGCCCGGCCTTAATAAAGTCACTCACAATTAAAAAATAGCCGGCAAAACCCATGGTGCGGATGGTGAACAATTCAAACCGCAGGCGTTCGTCTATTTCGGGTGTTATTTCTTTATAGCGTTCTTTGGCGCCCTGCCAGGTAATATGCTCCAGGTATTCATCCTGCGTGGAAAAGGTAGCGGGCACTACGAAGTTGGGCAGGAGGATATCGCGCTTGAGGTCCAGCAGCTCAATCTTATCCACGATGGCATTGGTATTGTCGATGGCTTCGGGCAGGTCGTGGAATACCTCTTTCATTTCCGCCGTTTTCTTAAAATAAAACTGGTCGTTCGGAAAGGCGAAGCGCTTGTTTTTTGTCATTACATCGTCGTCGCTAAACTCCCGCAGGGCAGGGGTAGCCTGTTTTTCGCCGGTGTTGATGCAAAGCAGGATATCGTGGGCATTAAAATCTTTCTGGTCTACATAGTGCGAATCGTTGGACGCAATGACTTTTACATTGTACTTTTCGGCAAACTTCAGCAATACGGTATTTACCTTGTCCTGCTCGGGTATGCCGTGGCGCTGCAGTTCCACATAATAATCGTCCTGGAAGATGTTAAGCCACCATTTAAACTCGTTTTCTCCTTCTTCTTCCCCTTTTTTCAGGATCACCTGCGGCACGCTGGCGCCGAGGCAGCAGGTAGTGGCAATAAGCCCTTCGTGGTATTTATGGATCAGCTCTTTGTCGATGCGCGGGTATTTGGAATACATCCCTTCTATATAGCCCAGGGAGGTAAGCTTTACCAGGTTGCGGTAGCCCTGGTCGTTTTTGGCCAGCAGCACCTGGTGGCGGCGGGGGTCTTTTTCTTCCTTGGAAAAGGTTTTGCGATGGCGGTTCTCCGTTATATAAAACTCGCAGCCTACTACGGGCTTTACTTTTGGCTTGCCATCCTCGCCTTTATGGTTATAGGCTTCTTTTACAAACTCAAATACGCCAAACATATTGCCGTGGTCGGTAATGGCAAGCGCTGGCATATTATCTTCGATCGCTTTTTTATAGAGGTTCTGGATAGACGCGGCCCCGTCCAGCAGGGAAAACTGGGTATGAACGTGTAAATGAGAAAATTGAGACATAGTAGAATGAGTAAAATAACGATCTGTAAAGGGCAAATTTCGTTCATTGGGACCGTAAATTACGACAATGTTTTACACACTATCGGCAGGCATACGGTGAGCCGCCCCTGTAGGGCGACCCACCGTATGTTCCCGGGGTGGGTCGCCCTACAGGGGCGGCTCACCCCGGGCGATGAGTTTGGCACAATTTTTCGACAAAATGTGCATGCAATTTTGTACCTTGCACCCGTTCAACCGCCAATACCTAATAAAAACGAACAGTTTAATGCGTTTTATTGCCTTTATAACTGTTATAGCGCTTTTTTCTTCCTGTTCTTCGTTGAAGCCGGCCGTTAACCGGCAGCAATCCGACGGCGCCACTGACCAGCGCAATTCATCCCCGCAATTCATCAGCCATATCACCATCAATGGTTCCAATACTACTACCGGCAAGGCAGCAGTAACGGGAGTTCCTTCTGGCAATACCGTTCCGGGCTATGCCATGAACGATAATAAGACCATCGAAGGCTCCAATGGGTTGCAATTTAAATATGCCCTGATGCTGGATGCGCCGGTGGAGCAACTTACGAACCTGAAGCTGCTGCAGTATATAGACGAATGGTATGGTGCGCATTATCGTTTTGGCGGCAATACCAAAGACGGGATTGATTGTTCTGCCTTTGCCGGGGGGCTTATGGCGGCGGTGTTTGGCGTGGGCCTGCCGCGTATGGCAAAAGACCAGTATAATACCGGGCTAAGGGTAAAAAAGGATGATTTGCAGGAGGGCGATCTCGTGTTTTTTCATACTACCCGCAAAGGCGTATCGCATGTGGGAGTATATGTAGCCAACAATAAATTTGTACATGCTTCGCTTAACTACGGCGTTACCATCAGCGATTTGAATGATCCCTATTATTCCCGGACTTATGTAGGCGCCCGCCGGGCGAAGCTTGCGGATACAACGGACCGTTAACCCCGGGCATACGCAGCGAATAATACAGGAGCGCACCCAGCCAGCAATATTCCCCGATGGTATGTTCCATTTTAATAAACGGAATGTTGAGAATACTCATCAGCATAGCAAACCCCAGGAATATAAAAAGGTTTCTTTGAGCAGGCTTATAGGCCGATGCCGCCAGCAGCAAGGGGAAAAGCCATTGAACGGTGTAATACTGGTGTCTCCACATGGGGGAGAATAAATCGGAGATCATATAAAGGCAATACCCGAACAACGCAATATGGACCAGGCTGTATTCTCCCCTTGTCCTGTTGTTCAGAAAAAAGAACGCCAGCAGGGAGACCATAATCACAACCGAAGTAATGCTAAGAATGGCCACATTGGTTTTTTTATGGAATAATTTCTCAAACAATACAAATACATTGCCGTTCTCTGAATGCGGTTCGTAGGGGAACTTTGCAACGCTTTCATCGATCTTATCCTTTTGCCATCCTTCCCAGTCCCTGTAATTAAACCTCCCTACAGGGGAGGAAACAGTAGCCTGGCAAGATTGATGAATTTTTACCACTTCAACCAGGTATTTCTGATAGTCGAGCCACATCGTTCGTTCCTGGCGATCGGCAAGCGACCAGCCTGCCAGCATTACCACGGGCAGCATGAAAGCAACGATATAACGTACAGAGTATTTTTTTATCGGCAGCAGGAAAGGCAGGAAAAATATAATAGAGTTAGGACGGATTAATACCAGTACTATGGCACAGAGCCCGGCGGCAGCGGCGTACAATAGGTTTTCCCTGTTTCGGAAAAAGAAATAAAAAAGCAGTGCCAGGAAGGGAATGAACAGGTAGGCCTGGCCATTGGCGATATGCATTTTCCAGGCTTCCGTAAGCAGGAACAGGGCTGTTGTTAACAGCACCATGGCTTTCTGCGGCCTGTTGGAGGCTAATGAAAAGGCTATGCCAGCGCATACCGCCAGGAGCAGGTATTCTATCAGCAGCCAGGTGCGTGAAATAGTTCGTTGTGGTAAATCGGCAATCGGTGCAAGTAAATGATGGTAAAACGGGGTAGCCGTAATATTAGACACGTGCAAAGGGTTGATGGCAAGATCAACATTGCTCGGGTCATAGTAGCGCATGGGGTCCGTTAGCTTCCAGGTATAAAAATATGGGGATGCATGATCCTTTTCCAGTCTTGCGCCCACTATGCGGTTGCGTAAATCGCCGGGGTATTGCTGCTCAAATTGTATGTCGCGGTAAATACTCCACCCCAATACGGCGATACAGAAAATAATAAGGGTAGTCCATGCCGGTTTGTTAAGCATTGGGATACTTTATTCGGTTACGTTTTTAACGTTCACATAAAAATTACGGTCTGCTTCAAAGCCGGCGGGCTTGCTGGTAGTGAGGATTTGCCAGGTTTCGGTGGGTTTTATCCATTGCTCTTCGCCGGCGGTTATTTTCAGCGGCAGGTTAAAGCCCTTTACGCAATTGGTCCAGCGGTAAGCAATGGTTTTAGCGTTTACCACTTTGTATTCCAGTACCGGTATTTGAGTAGTGCGCAGGTACTGGTCGAATACTTTTGAAAAATCGATGCCTGATTCGATGCTGATATAGCCTTCAATCTCCTGCGTGGTAACGGTAGCGTGGTAAAATGTTTTGTTGAGCCCGCGGAGTATTTGCCGGAATTTTTCATCGTCATTGATAACTTGCCGGATGGTGTGCAGCATGTTGCCGCTTTTGGGATACATATCGCCGCTGCCTTCCTGGTTAACACCGTAGATGCCGATAATGGGTATGTCGTTCCGGATGCCCTTGCGGGTACCGATCACATAATCCTGCCCGGCTTTTTTGCCGTATTCGCATTCGGTAAAAAGCGTTTCCGAATAATTGGTAAAACCCTCGTGTACCCACATATCGGCTACGTCTTTGCTGGTAATGTTGTTACCAAACCATTCGTGCCCGCTTTCGTGTACAATGATAAAATCCCATTTCAGTCCCCAGCCGGTACCCGACAAATCCCGGCCCAGGTATCCATTATGGTATTTATTGCCGTAGGCCGTGGCGCTCTGGTGTTCCATGCCCAGGTGGGGCGCTTCCACCAGTTTATAACTATCTTCATAAAAAGGATAGGGCCCCATCCAGTATTCAAAACATTTCAGCATGGGCGCTACCTGTTTAAACTGTTCTTTGGCCTTATCCAGGTTATAGTCCAGCACCCAGTAGCTGCAAAGCAATTTTCCTTTCTCTCCCACAAAGGTTTCCTGGAAATTGCTGTATTTGCCGATATAAGGAATGATATCGTAATTGTTAATGGGATTTACCACCACCCAGGTCCAGGTAGTGGTACCGTCCTTATTTGCCTTCTTTTCTTTCAGCCTTCCATTGCCAACTGCCACGAGTGAATCGGGTACGGTTATATGCAGCAGGGCGCCCTGGTTGGGTTCATCGCTCTGGTGGTCTTTGCAGGGGTACCATACGCTGGCGCCCAGTCCCTGGCAGGCTACGCTCATCCAGGGGCGGCCTTTATCGTCTTTCTTCCATATCCAGCCGCCATCCCAGGGAGGACGTACTGCTTCGCGGGGGCGGCCATGGTAGTAAATGGTAATGGTGCCGGTAGTGCTGTTGCCCTGGCGGGGAATAAATACAAAGAAGGCATTGCTGTCGCGCGTATAGGTGGTGCGGCGTTCGCCGGCAAATACACTGTCGATAATCATGGGCTCCTGCAGGTCTATCTGCGCGGTATCGGCGTGTTTTTGGGTGGTGATGCTGTAGCTGATCGTATTTTTTCCCCGGATGGTTTTGGTATCAAAATCGGGTTGCACGGTAATATCGTATTGCTGCACGTCCCACCAGGTGCGTTGCAGGCTCAGGCTGCCCCGCAGGGTATCCTGGCGGGTAAAGCTGCGGGCCCCGTGCAGGGGTTGCGCATGCGTGCTAAGAACCGCTATAAAACAACTGAACAGCAGGGCCAGGAGCAATGATTTTCCGGGGATATTCACTATGTATAGTTTTAGAGTATTAAATTTAGCCGAGTTTTTTAACATGAAGATAAAAATATTGATAGAAGAGATGCTGCAAGGTATAAGCTGCAAGTTAGAAGCTGCGAGCTTTCTTGTAGCTTGTGGCTTGTGGCTTTGTGGTTGTAGTAATGAAGCGAAAAGCCATAAAAAGATATTTCACTACAATGAATCTTTTGGTATTGCTACGCTGGACCCTGCTTTTGCCAAGAACCAGTCCATTATGTGGGCGGTGCACCAGGTATACAATACGCTGATAGAAACAGACGATAACCTGAACATGGTGCCTTCATTGGCCAAAAGCTGGGATATATCGCCCAACCGGCAGGTATATACCTTTCACCTGCGCAACGATGTTTTTTTTCACGACAATGATGCCTTTCCCGGTGGACGGGGCCGCAGGCTCACGGCGTACGATGTGGAATACAGTTTTAAACGCATCGTGGATAAAAACACGGCCAGCAGCGGGGCCTGGATTTTTAATACGCGGGTAGACAGCGCCGGTGGTTTTACCGCGCTGGACGATACTACGTTCCGTCTTACCCTGGTGCGGCCGTTCAATCCTATTCTTGGGCTACTGAGCATGCTCTATTGTTCTATTGTGCCCAAAGAGGTGGTAGAAAAATACGGCAAGGATTTCCGCAGCCATGCTTGCGGCAGCGGGCCGTTTAAGCTGGTGGCCTGGGAAGAAGGGCAGGCCATGGTGCTGGCAAAAAACGAGCGGTATTTTGAGCACGACAGCGCCGGCCGCCGGCTGCCCCTGCTGGACGGGCTCAGGATTTCGTTTTATGATAACAAAGCTACCGAGTTCCTGCAGTTTCAGCAGGGCGAGCTGGATTTTATCAACGACCTGGACCCTTCGTTTAAAGACGAAGTGATCAGCAAAAAAGGAATGCTGAAAAAACAATGGGAGGGGAAAATAATACTGGCCAAACATGCTTACCTGAACATCGAATACCTGGGCATACTGGTAGATTCCACCAACCCGCTGGTAAAAGATTCGCCGTTGCGGTTTAAAAAACTACGGCAGGCTATCAATTACGGGTTCAACCGGGAAAAGATGATGCTATACCTGCGCAATTCCATCGGCACGCCGGCAGAGAGCGGTTTTGTACCGCAGGGATTGCCCTCGTTCAACGCCACGGCGGTGAAGGGATATCATTACGACCCCGCAAAGGCAAGACAGTTGATGGCGGAAGCGGGTTTTATCAACGGGAAGGGTTTACCGGTTATCAAACTGCTCACGATTGCCATTTACTCCGACCTGGCCAGTTTTATTGCCAAAGAGCTGGAAGAGCTGGGCATAAAAGTGCAGGTGGAAGTGGTGCAGAAAAGTTTATTGCTGGAGCAAACCGCTAAATCGGAGGCCCTGTTTTTCAGGGGCAGCTGGATAGCCGATTACCCCGATGCCGAAAACTACCTGGGTGTGTTTTATTCCAAAAACCCCGCACCGCCTAACTATACCCGTTATAAGAACCCCCTGTTTGACCAGTTGTACGAGCGCTCGCTTACGGAAGAAAATGATTCGGTAAAATATGCTTTGTACCGGCAAATGGACCAGCTGATGATCAACGACGCGCCGGTAGTGCCGTTATGGTACGACGAGGTGTTTCGCCTGGTGAACCCGCGGGTGCATCATTTTACCGCCAACGGGCTCAACCTGCTGGAACTGCGGCGGGTTACAATTGATGAATAAAGGAAACGGTTTCCCGCACCATCTGTTCGCTGATGTCCAGGTGGGTAACCATCCTGACTTGAGTGGATGAAATAGCAATGCAGCGGATATTATGCTGACCAAATTTCTCCGCCAGTGCTTTGGCCGAACACGGCTGCTTTACTTCAAAGATCACGATATTGGTTTCCACGGGCAGCATGGCCCCTACAAAGGGTTTTAAGGCCAGGGCTTCGGCCAGTTGCATAGCATGAACATGATCCAGCTCCAGCCGGCCGATATGGTTTTGCAGCGCATAGATGCCGGATGCCGCCATATAGCCGGCCTGGCGCATGCCGCCGCCAAATACCTTGCGTACGCGCCGTGCTTTTTTTATAAACGCATGGCTACCCAGGAGGATGCTCCCGATGGGGCAGCCGAGGCCTTTGTTTAAGCAAACGGAAACGGTGTCGAACACCTGGCCGTACTGCAGGGCGGTTTCTTTTTTTGCGACCATGGCGTTAAAAAGCCTTGCGCCATCGAGGTGCAGCGGCAGCCGGTGCTCATCGCATACCTTGCGTATCTTTTTTATTTCCTCAAAATCATAGCAGCTGCCACCGCCGCGGTTGGCCGTATTTTCCAGGCTTACCAGGCTGGTGCGGGCGCGGTGCACATCGTCGGGGTTAATGGATTCGGCTACCTGCACGGCGGAGATGCGGCCACGGTCGCCATCCAGCAGTTTTACCTGGCAGCCGGAATTAAAGGCAATGCCGCCGCCTTCGTACAAATAAACATGGCTGCTTTTTTCGCAGATGACTTCATCGCCCGGTTGTGTATGGCATTTAATGGCCACCTGGTTGCTCATGGTGCCGGTAGGCGAATAGAGGGCGGCTTCCTTGCCAAACAGGGCGGCAGCCATTGCTTCCAGTTCATTTACCGCAGGGTCTTCGCCAAATACATCGTCGCCCACTTTTGCATTCATCATGGCATCCAGCATGGCCGGTACGGGGCGGGTAACGGTATCCGAGCGTAAATCAATTGTCATAACGAAAAATTAGGTGTACGAAGTTAGTGGAAAAAGAAAAAGAAAGCATAAGCATGCCTTCCCCTTAGAGGAGGGCATGTTTATGCTTTCTTTTCGTTGCCTGGAAAAAGCGTTTAGGAAAGTACCTGGTTCTTAATATTATTGCTGGCGGCTTTGCTGGAATTGATCAGGTTCAGTACGCGTTCGCGCACATCGTCCCTCAGGCCCGATACTTCGTGTTCAAATACTTCTTTCAGCTCGTCCAGTTCGTCAGCAGTGGTACCGCGAAGCTTTTGCAGTTTTTTCTTCAGCGAATTAGCGGTATCGGCAATCTTTGCCCGTGTTTCGCTGCCTTTGTTGGGCGCTACCAGTAAACCTATTGCTACTCCTGCCACGATCCCGGACAATGTTCCTATTAAAATTTTCTGCGCACTCATATTTTCAAAATTTAAAGATGAATAATGACCATAAAATTCCAACAACCTTGCCAGAATAGTCATGACCTGCATCAGGATGCGTTAAAATGCTATTAGCAACAAACAGGGGAGCAAAATGCCCGGTATAGGGTGGCCATGTTGCTAGTGCTGCTCAAAAAAGCCTACCTGGCGGAGAAAAGAAACCTGGTCGAAATAGGTGGCTTCGGAAGTTATTTTACCGTCATGGATATTCATCCGCGTACACTGCAGCAATGTGTATTTTTTTCCACGCATATAGTCCGGTGTGCCGTTTTCGGGTTGTGAGAGGGTTGCGGTGCAGGTATATTCCACAACGGCCGCACTATCGCTGACAGTGATGCGGGTGATGGTATAGCGTATATCGGGTGAGCTGGTAAAATAGCGGCGATATACTTCGCGGGCGCCGGCAGGGCCTGTTTTAACTCCTTCCCAGTTGGGGGAACTGATTTTTGCCGTATCGGCAAAAAGAGCGGCTACGGCATTGGTATCGTGCCGGTTCATTTGTTCAAAACGGGCCGTTACAAGGTTTGCAACGGCCTGTTTTGAAGCGGTGCCTGTGCAGGCGGTGGTGCCGGCTGCAAAAGCAAGCAGGTATAATAATTTATACTTCATCAAATACTACCAGCAGGGCATAGATAACGCCTGGCAGCCAGAACAGCAGCGTGAGCAGCAGGCTAATCCAGAATTTGGTATCCACGGCATTTTCTTTCAGGTAAACGGCCAGTGGCGGCAGCAGGATACAAAGGATGATGAGCAGCACCTGGTCGGTTTCCTCTTTGGATTTACCGGCTTTTTTTTCTGTGCGGTATTCCTTCAGAAGCTTGCGGGATTCTTTTATCCGCGCCCTTCTTTCCTTACGGCTCAGGCTGTTAAATTTACTCACGGCGGCGTTTACAGTAGCCTTATCAGGTTTGCCGGGACCGGAAGCAGCTGAAGCCCCCGTTACGGGTTCGGACGCGGAAGCTGCAAAAGCCGGCGCAATGAACAGGGTGGCAGCAAAGAAAAACAGGGTAAAATACGTAAACGTCTTTTTCATAACTGTCAATTTTGGTGATTGGATTAAAAAAATATGCGCTAAGTTAGTCAATCTTTCTATTGACCGTCCACACCGCTTTCCAAAAACTAAATAAAACAGTTCCTATTTTTACACAAAACCAAAACCAACAGGAATGAGAACAATTGGCATTATCGGCGGCATCAGCTGGCTGTCGACTATAGACTATTACCGGTTAATTAACGAAAAGATAAACCAGCGGCTGGGGGGTGTAAACGCCGGGAAGATCATCCTGTACTCCGTCAATTTCGAGGAAATCAAGACGCTCACGTTTGCCGATGACTGGAAAGGGCTGGCAGACATGATGGGCGCTATTGCCGCCCGGCTGCAGGCCGCCGGCGCCGGCTGTATTCTTATCGGCGCCAATACCATGCATCGGATTGCGGACGAAATACAGGCTGCCGTGACCATACCGGTTATTCATGTAGCCACGGAAACGGCCAGGGCGGTACAGGCCAAAAAGGTAAAAAAAGTCGCCTTATTGGGTACCCGGTATACGATGGAGCTTGATTTTTATCCTTCCCGTTTTGCGGCACTGGGCATTGAAGTGATCCTCCCGCCGGAAGATGACCGCCAGTATATTCACGACGCTATTTATGAAGAAATGGGCAAGGGGCTTTTCCTGCCTGCTACCAAAGCGCGGGTACTTTCCGCCATTACCCAATTGGCCTTAAGAGGCGCCGAAGGCGTTGTTTTTGGTTGTACGGAACTTCCGTTGCTGGTTGAACAGCGCGATTGTGTGTTGCCCATATTTAATACCACGCTTATTCATGCAGAAGCCGCGGTTGATTTTGCACTGGGCTAACGGTACCGGGTATGTATTTTAAGAATGGGCGCTGTGTGCGCTGTTTATACCGGGGAAGAAAAAGGATAAAAAAAAGAGCCTTGTAGAAACAAGGCTCGTAACCAAAACTAACTGCTTATGAGAAAATTGCTTGTGAGAAGACACAAAGCTCATATTATAAATCTAAAAAAGGTGTTAAGGAGTGTTAGCCTATTGTTAAACGAGAAGGGCGCCCATTAACGTCAGGCTTCTGCGGGAACGGCCCGGATACGGGTCTTTCTTCCTGCGCGGAGCACATCGAGGAAAACGGATTTGCCGATTTCTTTTTCGTGCAGCAGCTTATGAAGATCATCTACGCTGCTCACCGGTTGTTCGTTAAAGCCCACAATAATATCACTCACCCTTATTTCATTGTTATACGCCGGTGAATCCGGCACAATCTCCGATACGTATACACCTGTATTGGCCCCCAGCTTATTGGCGGCCACCATGCGCCCGGTAAGGTTGACCAGCTGGCCGGCAATGCCCAGCTGCGCCCTTTTTACCCTTCCGTCAATAATCAGCCTGCCCGCCACATAGGCCGCAATATTGGAAGAAACCGCAAAGCACAGTCCCTGGGCAGAAGCGATGACGGCGGTATTAACACCAATCACCTGCCCGTTGGAATTAACCAGCGGGCCGCCGGAATTACCAGGGTTGAGGGCGGCATCGGTTTGAATAACATCATCAATCAGGCGGCCGTTGCCCGCGCGAAGCGTTCGCCCCAGGGCGCTTACCACGCCGGCGGTTACCGTATGCTGCAACCCGAGGGGGTTGCCGATGGCAATGGCAATCTGCCCGGCCTGCAATGCGTCGGAATTGGTAAAGGAAAGGGCTTTGAGCCCCGACTCGTATAATTTCAGCACCGCAATATCGGTGGAGGGATCGGTGCCCCGCAGTTCGGCATTAACCATCCTGCCGTCGGTAAACGCCACTTTAATATCCGCAGCGTTTTCAATAACATGGTGGTTGGTGACTACAAAGCCATCGGAACTGATAATGAAGCCGGAACCTGAACCGGGCGCTATGCGCTGCCGGTTGCCGCGTTCGGTTATTTTCTTGTTTACCTGTATGTGCACAACCGATTCGGATGAAGCAGCTACCACACCGGTAATGGTCCTGGAATACGCATCCAGCAGCACCGCATCATTGGCCGGCGCGTGGCTGATAAAAGAAACTGTATGATTCATAGTACGGAAGCGTACGGCAAGATTGCTGCCAGTTGTTATTGGCTGACAGGCTGACAGGAATGAGCAATCAATAGAAGCAATGTGTTTTTTGCCCGGAGAGTTTCAGCATTTCAAACCCGATGGCGCTGAAAGCCCTTACGCCGGGCGAATGGCGATACACACTGTGAAACTTACCGGTTTTTACAGGATGGTGGTCTTCCAGCAGGAAGCCTTCCACTTTCCAGTCGGATCCATCCATGGCGGTATAGGTTTCCTGCGATTCGAGCGACCAGAAATAAGCAAAATCGATGGTGGCTTTCAGGTGCAGCCATTCCTTTTCGGAAATGGATGTAGCGGAGCGGCGGGTAACGGTGCACGGGCTGCTTAAACCGGGTGTGGACTGGTATTCAAGAAAGTTCAGCTGTATGTCGTTTTTCCGTTTGCCGATGGTAATCATCAGGTGGTGATAGCAAAAAGCGCCCGACCATCGAAAGCGGTACACTTCTTCATATTCCTGCATGGCCAGTTTGCCGGCTTGCAGACAGCTGTCGGCCCGCCCCTCTATTTCCATTTCCTGCTGGTAGATGTCCAGGTTGTGGTTGAGACTGGCAAAAAAACTGCTGTCGTTGGCCAGGTAACTTTTCAGTATCCGGTATTTAAGATCGTTGCTGTCGGTTGTTTCAGCCGAATCTGCCAGGGTTAAATATTTGCTTACTACAGAGTCTTTCGATATATAATTGCCGGTGGGCTTCCGGCTCTGGCATGAGAGGAGTGAAAGCAGTACAATGCTGCTACCGACGAATTTTGGCATAGTGGGGGTTTGATTGCTTAACGGCGGTGGATAACCAGAAATTGCCGGCAGATTTTCTTCTAACCGTATTTTAGCAATTTATTGGCAACTCACGCCCAACCGCAGCCGGTAAAAAGGGCAAGCGGTTTGGCGGTTACCGGTTTATTGAATAGTTTTAAGTGTAAAAAATACGGCATGAAACCTTATCTTTTAATGCTGGCCGTTTGCATTATTACCGCTTCAGGTGCGCGGGCCCAGCAATCAAAGGGAAGTAAAGCGACGGCATCGCTGCAACAGGAGGAGAGCAGGCTTACCCGTCAAAAAGATGCGCTGTTGAATAAAACAATGCGGGAGTCAGCTTTGCGGGATAGCCTGGGAAAACAACTGTCCGGTACACAAAATGCCCGCAAGAGCTATTGGACCACGCTTACCAGTGAAAGAAGGGAAAAAGCGGATTCGCTGGATAAAGTAATTGTTAAACAGGCGCACCTGTATGACAGTGTTCAGCGTTTATTTGACCATTGCCTGGTGCTGCTGGATTCTACCGTGGGGTTGTTGAATGCCGTTAAAGAAAAGCGGGCATTGAAAAAAGAATAAGCGAGGGGTATAATATAAAATAAGAAGGGGCTGTCTCAAAAGTATTATTTCGCACAGAGCCAAAAGAGGAAAAGAGAAATACCCAAAATTAAACTATTCCCTTTTCCTCTTTTGGCTCTGTGCGAACAATTGATAATTTACTTTTAAGACAGGCCCTTCTTATTTTATATATACCAATGCTTACTTAAATAGCTGTACGAAAAAATCTTTCATTTCTTTCCACGAGGCTGTATCGGCAGCGGCGTTGTAGGCAATGGGCAGCTTGAACTTTTGGCCCATAGCGGTAGCGCCGGGATTGGTAAACGCATGCGTGGCGCCGGGGTATGATTTGAAGGTATAGTCGGCCCCCACGGAATCCAGTTGTTTTTTGAAGGTGGCTACTTCTGCGGGCAGTACAAACTTATCGTCTTCACCGTGCAGGGCCAGGATTTTAGCTTTTATCTTTCCTTTTTCCGCGGGCACGCCTACCAGGCCCCCGTGAAAGCTCACTACTCCTTTATAAGGTTCGCCGAGGCGGGCGGCATTCAGCACCATGGCGCCGCCAAAGCAATAACCGATAGCAGCAATATTGGCGGTATCCAGTTGGGGGTAGGTTTCCAGTTTAGCCAATGCTGCATCGAGGCGGCCTTTGGCCAGCTGGGGATTTTTATAAAATGGCATGGCATAATTGCCGGCATCGGTGGGATTATCGGCTATTTTGCCATTGCCGTACATATCTACCGTAATGGCGATATAACCCAGCTCTGCCAGCTGCTTTACGCGGCTCCGGGTATAGTCGGTCACACCCCACCATTCTGGCACTACCAATATACCCGGGCGTTTTTTAGTGTTGCTTTCATCATAAGCCACAAAACCGCTGAGCGAGGTGGTATCGGCCTTGTAGGTAACAGCATCTTCTTTAACGCTTACAGCTTTGGTGCCGGTATCGGAACCGGTAGCAGTGGCCGCAGGAGCCGGCTGGTTATTGCAGGCTGCAAAAGAAGCTGCGAGCCCCATGGTTAGCATAAACGGGAAAAGTTTTGATTGTTTCATGAAATAAGAAGTTTGTTTTAGTTATCGTACATCGATTTGCCAAACGGGCAATGCCGGCAAAAGGTTGCCGGGCCGGTCAAATTTATTTAATAAAAAACATCCACTGCAAAAAACGAACCATGGGAGTAAAAATAAAAAAGGAGAAGCACGCAGCTTCTCCTTTTACTTTTATTGACGGTTGCAAAAATTAACGGGGCAGGCCAATGGTCTTTATGGTAGAGCCAATGGTCAGGGTAGCAAGGCTGTCGCAGGTGCCGTTGCCATAATCCAATGTGCCTTTAATGAGGCCGTTATAGGTAAATGCCACAACACCGGAAACGATGTTTTTGCAGGATACCTGTTTTACCAGCGCGGTGGTAATGCTATCGGTCAGTGTTTTGCCGGTCCATGAAGCATAGCTGTGGCTGCCGGTTATGCTGAATACATAATCATTGTAGTTGGTAGAAGCTATTCCACCGGTTTGTTTGATGGTCCTGTTGCCGCTATAGCTGTACCAGGTAGTGCCGTCGGGGTAGGTTACTTTGCCATTGGCGACTGTTGAAGTGAACATGATACCGTTGCTGAGCGAAGAGCTGTTGGTAACAGAATAATTGCCTTCTATCTTATAGCCGTTTACTTTATAGTTGTTATAGGTAGCAGTTACCGTTGCGCCGGGATTCTTGAGATGATCGGTGTAATGAAAATAGATGATACCTGAACGGACAACACCGTACCAGCTGGTACAGCCGGTGCCGAAATTGAGCGTTACGTCTTTAGGATAGGTGCTGGCATCGGCCGGGGAAACGGTTACGGTGATGCAGGGGGCGATACTGTCTACCCCGTCGGCACGGCCGTTGGTAACGGTCCTTGCACTCAGGTAAGCGTTGCCTGCGGTAGTTTGTCCCAGCACATCGTAAGTATCGCCGAACATATTGTCGGTAGTAGCGGCGGAAGCAGACATGTTGCTGGCTGAATCAGTATCGGGGCTGCCGGCAGTAGAGGAATTACTGTCTTTTTTACAGGAAAAAAAGATGATTCCACATAAGGTAAAGACTGCCAGGGGCTTAAGGATTGTACGGGAAGTGGCTTTCATGGACTATTGAGTTTTACGAGTTCGGATCAAAACGGGCCGGATAATAAAATATTGCCATATTTCATTGCTAAGGAAGGCTGTCATTCGTAAACCCTTGCTAATCATTTTATTGCCCCGGAGCGATCTTTTACAATTATTCTGCTATATTTGCGGCCTATGACACAAGAACATTTGAAAGAAATGAGGGACCGCCTGGTTGTCCTAAGGAGGTTTCTTTGACGTCGATAACCGACAATATAAGATAAACGAGGATAAGCAACTCTCCCTGTCGCCTGGCTTCTGGAACGATAACAAGCGGGCTACCGAAATTCTCAAAAACATCAAGCTAAACGAGTACTGGGTAAAGCTGTACGATCAAACCGCCACTGCCGTGGAGGATTTTGCTGTGCTGTTTGATTTCTGGAAAGGCGGCGATGCCACCGAAGAAGAAACCAAAGAAGCATACAACAACGCCCTGCAGCTGCTGGACGAAGCGGAATTTAAAAGCACGCTCAACCAGCCGGAGGACGAACTGCCCGCGGTACTGCAAATCAACAGCGGCGCAGGTGGTACCGAAAGCCAGGACTGGGCCGAGATGCTGGCGCGTATGTACCGCATGTACGGGCAGAAGCAGGGGTGGAGCGTAACCGAGCTGGACTGGCAGGATGGCGATGGTGCGGGCATCAAAACCTGTACCCTGCAGTTTGACGGACCTTTTGCCTACGGTTTTTTAAAAGCGGAGAGCGGGGTGCACCGCCTGGTGCGCATATCGCCGTTCGATAGTAATGCGCGGCGGCATACGTCGTTTGCCAGCGTATATGTATACCCGCTGATTGACGATACCATTGAAATACAGGTGAACCCGGCCGACGTGGAATGGGCTTTCTTCCGCAGCGGCGGAGCGGGCGGGCAAAACGTAAACAAGGTGGAAACGGCGGTACGCCTTACCCATAAACCCAGCGGCATTATTGTAGAATGCCAGCAGGCGCGCACCCAGGGCGAAAACCGCGAAAAGGCGATGACCATGCTCAAAAGCCGTTTGTACGAAGAAGAAATGCGCAAGCGCGAAGCCATCAAGAACGCCAACAACGCCAGCAAGAAAAAAATTGAATGGGGCAGCCAGATACGCAGCTATGTATTCCATCCCTACAAGATGATCAAAGACCACCGCACCGATTACGAGGTGGGCAATATACAGCCGGTCATGGATGGTGAGCTGGACGGGTTTATCAAGGCGTACTTAATGAGCGAAAAGGAAAATGTGAGTGCTAATCCATAAAGGCGTGCCACGGTTACCCCGGCGTTGCAAACAACCGTGGCACGCCTAAGCGCTTAAATATGTTGAATTCCATCTATACTACTACGTTGTAAGACATCTTTTCACTATACTCTTGCAGGTACGGATTTTTTTTGCTTTCTTGACAGCGGAAAATAAACCCCGTACCTATGAAAGAACTCCCGCTTTCTTTTGAAGAAGAAAATGTGCTGCAGGACAAATTCAATGCCGCAACCCGGAGGCTTACCATCAGCTGTGTTGTTTCCGTTATTATCTTCTTTATCCTGCTGGTGCTCCCACAAAAATACCTGCCCATAAGAGGGTCCGATTTCTCTGACCACAGTATACTGGAAAGTGGCGGCCTTTTCGTGTTCATTATAGCACTGGTGTTTGCTGTCGTGTTCTTACTGGCGTTTTTGTCTGACCTGCGGTATTTTGGCCTGAAAAAAGACCTGGATGAAAAAACAAAAGTAACGGGGCAGGCGAGGATTGTGGATGTAAAGCGTGCGGCCATCGACCAGCAGAAAGAAGAAAAAAGAACGGTATTCATACTGGATGCCGTGGATAAAAACTATAAAAAACTGTTTTGGCTGGAGGGCAACCTGTACCAGTTCCATACAGGTGATGTGATCGATTTTGAATGCGGTAAACATTCCAAAGTACTGCTCAGTCTTTCCAAACCTTAAAAAAACCTCTGTATATGAAAATTCACGGCATTGAAGGCCTCACGACGGCCGAACTCAACGAAGAACTGCGGCGCGGCGGCAGATTTGTATTGTTCCAGTACTGTATTTCGGTGGTGTTTATGACTTTTAAACGCGGTACCGATGTTTATTTTATACGGCACAATGAAAGCCCTGTTGGCAAAGGCATCTGGTGGACTGTTTTAACCCTTTTTCTGGGGTGGTGGGGCATACCCTGGGGGCCTATACACACAATTGGCAGTTTAATCACTAATTTTGCGGGCGGTAAAGACGTAACAGCGGAGATCCTGGCGGCGGTAAATGCGTCGGGTTCGGGCAAAGCGGCTACCGGCTAATTATTAGTCATTGATTAAACATGTAAGAATGAATCTTGGTTATTTTCATTATCCCTTACCGGCCAATGAGCCGGTATTATCGTATGCACCGGGCAGCCCGGAAAAGATTTCCCTTAAGAAAGTATTGACTGAATTAAAGAAGAAAGAGCTGGATATACCCATGTATATCGGCGGCCGTGCTGTGCGCACGGGCAATAAAACAGCGCTGCGGCCGCCCCATGAGCTGGCCCATACCCTGGGTTATTTCCATAGCGGCGACGCAGGTCATGTACAGCAGGCTATTGCCGCCGCATTAAAAGCAAAGCAAAGCTGGGCCGCCATGAGCTGGGAAAGCCGGGCGCATATTTTCCTGAAAGCGGCCGATTTGATCGCTACCAAATACCGCCCCTATATGAACGGCACCACCATGCTGGGGCAAAGTAAGAATGCGTTCCAGGCGGAAATAGACAGCGCCTGCGAACTGATCGACTTCCTGCGTTTCAATGTACATTTCCTGAGCGAAATATACCGGCAGCAGCCCATAAGCGCACCGGGCATCCACAACCGGATCGAATACCGCCCGCTGGAAGGCTTTGTGCTGGCGGTAACGCCGTTTAATTTTACCGCTATTGGCGGCAATCTTCCTACTTCGGCCGCCATGTGCGGTAATACCGTGGTTTGGAAACCGGCCAATACCGCCATTTACAGCGCGCAGATGTTCATGCGCATTTTGCAGGAAGCCGGTTTGCCGGATGGCGTTATTAACCTGGTATACGTAGACGGCCCCACACTGGGCAATGTATGTTTTGCGCATCCCGATTTTGCCGGTATTCATTTTACCGGCTCCACCGGTGTTTTTAATGGCATGTGGAAAACCATTGGCGAAAACATGCAGTTGTATAAGTCATATCCCCGCATTGTGGGTGAAACCGGTGGTAAGGATTTTGTACTGGTACACAAGAGCGCCGATGTGGATGCCGTAGTAACGGCCCTGGCAAGAGGTGCCTTTGAATACCAGGGGCAGAAATGTTCAGCCGCATCAAGAGCTTACCTGCCCTCCAATATCGCGCAACAGGTAAAAACAAAACTGGTTGCCGCCATAAAAAGCATGAAAATGGGGACTGTGGAAGATTTTACCAATTTTGTGAATGCGGTGATAGATGAAAAGAGTTATGATAAGCTGAAGAAATATATTGACCGCGCCAAAAAAGATAAAAAAGCGAAGATACTGGTGGGCGGCAACTGCGATAAACGAAAAGGCTATTTTATTGAACCTACGGTTATTGAAACCACCGACCCCAAATACGTGACCATGTGCGAAGAGCTGTTTGGACCGGTACTCACCATTTATACCTACAATGCCGATAAGTTTGAACAGGCTATGGACCTGGTAGATAACACTTCCCCTTATGCGCTTACCGGTTCTGTGCTGGCGCAAAGCAGGGAGGCCGTGGAGCTGGCCACCACCAGGTTACGGCAAGCGGCAGGTAATTTTTATATCAACGATAAGCCAACCGGCGCAGTAGTAGGGCAGCAGCCCTTTGGAGGCGCGCGGGGCAGCGGCACCAACGATAAAGCGGGTTCTATCCTCAACCTGTACCGCTGGCTGAGCGCAAGAACAATTAAAGAAACCTTCAACCCCCCGGTAGATTATAAATATCCCTTCCTGCAGGAACCATGAGTTAGTTGATGGATGGTAGTTGGTAGTTGATAGCTGGTAGTTAATAGATGAGGGCTACCGTATTGCTTTGGCTATCAACTATCAGCTACCAGCTATCAACTGTTTTCCAATTGAGGCACGCTATTTGACTAGTGATGCCATAGAATGATTTATCACTAAAAAACAATCTATTATGAAAAGAGTCTTTTTCGTAACTGCCCTTTCAATGGGTGTTTTTTTTGTACATGCACAGCGGACGCATACTACTGCCGAATTTGGCGTTAAGGGCGGGTTAAATGTGTCTAATGTAAGTGTTGAGAATTCCACGAATCCCGACTCAAAAGCATCTGTTAACCTGGGTATTTTTGCACACGTTCACGTAGCTCCCATGATTGCTTTTCAGCCGGAACTATTGTTTTCCGGCCAGGGGTATAAAGAAACCGTTGCGGGCGTGGATTATAATACCTCGCTGAATTATATCACCCTCCCGATACTGGTGCAGCTGATGGTGGGTGAAGGTTTTCGTCTTGAAACAGGGCCCCAGCCGGGTATATTGGTAAGCGCACACGATAAATCGGGCGGCAACAGCGCCAATGCAAAAGACGATTTTAAAAGCGCCGATTTTTCGTGGGTATTCGGCGTTGGCTATATAGGACGTGCGGGTTTTGGTGTGGATGCACGTTATAATATTGGATTGAGCAATGTCAATGATTTTAGCTCCACCAATGTAAGGAACAGGGTTTTTGCCCTTGGTGTATTTTACCAGTTCAGGCGATAAACCGGCTATAAAGACCGCATGATTAAACGGGCGATAACCAATAATTACTCATTATTGGTTATCGCCCGTTCGTATTAAATAATGGCTAAAGCCATTGCTTATTTTTTTAATATAAAGCACCGTTTCCTGAACGTTAGGTAGTGAAAAAAGGAGTGCCAACAGGCTTTGGGGACGGATAAACAGGCATGGTAATTTATTTTTCAAATTCAGCGGTTTGCGCTTATTTTTATAAAAATTATGGCTTGAAGACAATATTGAATGAACAGCAGCTGGCGCTCACCATTAAAAGACTGAGCCACCAGATACTGGAAAACCATCATGATTTAACCAATACGGTGCTGATAGGCATGCAGCCGAGGGGCATTTATGTATCGGACCGCATCGTGGAGGCCATCCGCCAGGAGGTGGCGCCGCAGAAAGTAGTGTATGGCAAGCTGGATATTACCTTTTACCGGGATGATGTGCGGCGCGAGCTGCACCTGGCCAATAAAACGGAAATATCTTTTTCGGTAGAAGGCAAAAATGTGGTGCTGATAGACGACGTGCTGTATACCGGCCGTACTATCAGGGCCGCGCTGGATGCCCTGCTGGGTTTTGGGCGGCCGGAGAAAGTGGAGCTTTGCATACTGGTAGACCGCCGCTTTAACCGCCAGCTGCCCATACAGCCCGATTACGTGGGCAAGTCGATCGATACCATTACCTCGCAGCGCGTAAAGGTGCTGGCAGACAAGCATGAAGTGGTGATGTATTAATTTTCCGCGTACCATAAATTTGATCTATATTCGCCCGCTAAGATGAGCCTTTCAACCAAACATCTTCTAGGTATACGCGACCTCACTAAGGAAGACATTCACCTTATATTAGATACCGCTTCCCAGTTCAAAGAAGTATTACAGCGACCGATTAAAAAAGTGCCCACGCTGCGGGATATAACCATTGTAAACCTGTTTTACGAAAACTCAACGCGTACCCGCATGAGTTTTGAGCTGGCGGAAAGAAGGCTGAGCGCCGACGTATTGAATTTTGCGGCCAGCAGCTCATCGGCCGCCAAGGGAGAAACCCTGTTGGATACGGTCAACAATATACTGAGCATGAAAGTGGATATGGTGGTGATGCGGCACAGCGCCAGCGGGGCGCCCCATTTCCTGGCAAAACATATCCCTGCCGCCATTGTAAACGCCGGCGACGGTATAAACGAACATCCCACCCAGGCATTGCTCGATGCGTTTTCCATCCGTGAGCGGCTGGGAGGCCTGGAAGGAAAGAAAGTGGCCATATTGGGCGATATCATGCATTCGCGCGTGGCGCTGAGCAATATTTACCTGCTTAAAAAAATGGGTGCGGAGATAATGGTGGCTGGCCCGCCTACACTGATACCCAAGTACCTGCAAGAAGCGTTTGATGTGCGGGTGGAATATAATCTTAAAAAGGCGCTCCAATGGTGCGATGTGGCCAATGTGCTGCGCATACAGCTGGAGCGGCAGAACCAGGTATTGTTTTCTTCGCTGCGGGAATACAACCTGGCTTACGGGGTAAAAAGAAATTTGCTGGACAGTCTCGATAAAGAAATCGTTATCATGCACCCGGGCCCCATTAACCGGGGCGTGGAGCTGGACAGCGATGTGGCCGACAGTAAACAATCCATTATATTGCAGCAGGTAGAAAACGGGGTAGCCGTGCGCATGGCGGTGTTGTACCTGCTGGCGGGAGGGAAAGAATAGTGAGCAGTGAATTGTGAATAGTGAATCTTTTACTTCGATAAGGTGGAAACAAATATTTATCAGCGACTTATCATTGACTATTCACTATTGACTATTCACCAAAAATCAGCCAATGGAACGAGTTTGCTTATTTCCCGGTACGTTTGACCCTGTTACGCTGGGCCATGTAGATATTATCAACCGGGCCATCCCTTTGTTTGACCGCATTGTGGTGGCCATTGGCACCAATGCCGCCAAGGTGCCGATGTTTTCTCCCGAACAGCGATTGCTGTGGATACAGGAAATTTATAAGGACGAGCCGAAAGTATCCGGCGCCGTGTACGATGGGCTCACCATCGACTTCTGCAAAAGGATCAACGCACAGTTTATATTAAGAGGCATCCGCTACGTAAGCGATTTTGAATACGAAAAAACGATTGCCGATGCCAACCGCGCCATGGATGCCAGTATAGAAACCATCTTCCTTACCGGCGAGCCCAAGTATACTTCGGTAGCTTCTACCATTGTGCGCGACATTCTCCGCAACCGGGGCGACGCTTCGCCCTTCCTGCCCGATGTGGTGATTCAATCATTAAAGAAACCCTGAAACCGTAATGGCCATCTGGTTTAAACAAGACTTATCGGTAAGCGATTTGCATCCGCTGGGAAAAGACACCCTGGGGGAGCATATCGGTATTGAATGGACGGAAGTAGGACCCGATTACCTGAAAGCGCGGATGCCGGTAGACCATCGTACCCGGCAGCCTTACGGTTTGCTGCACGGTGGCGCTTCGGTGGCGCTGGCGGAAACGCTGGGCAGCGTGGCGGCGGCCATGGTGGTGGACCATAGCGTTTTTTACTGCGTGGGACTTGAAATCAATGCCAACCATGTGCGCAGTGCGCGGCAGGGTTTTGTAACCGGTATTACCCGGCCCATTCACATAGGTGGAACCACCCAGGTATGGGATATAAAAATTTACGATGAGCGGGAAAAGCTGGTTTGTGTAAGCCGTATTACCGTGGCGGTGCTTAAACGTCCTGCAGTTCCTGGCGGCGGTAGTCGTTAACTACATCTACAATGGAAGGAAAGGTATTCTTTAGGTACTCATTTACTTTTTGTTCATCCGCCCATACTGCCTGGACGATATCTTCTTCTTTTTGCGGCACCAGGGAAGCGGGAGTTGCCGCCTTCATGCGGTACCAATGGCTTTCCTTCAGTATAAACTTGCCGCTTTCGTGATAAGTATGATAAGTAGTGAGCAGGAAGCCTTCCGAATGTACTTTTTTCAGTCCTGTTTCTTCCTCCACCTCGCGGATGGCGCATTGTTCAATGCTTTCGCCGGGGTCCAGTTTACCCTTGGGCAAATCCCATTTGCCGCGGCGCAATATCATCAGTATTTCTTTTTGGGGGTTGAGCACCAGTCCGCCGGCGGCCTGTATGACCGTGAATTTTTTCCAGAATGCTTTTTTCAGGGCATCCAGTTCGGGGTGGTATAAAATGCCGGCATGTATTTTAGCCTGCTCCATTTCATGGATCATCGACTTAAGGGCGTGCGTGGAAAACTCATCGATAAACATGGTGTCATCATGATGGCGGTAGGGCTCCAGTTCGGCATCGATGCTGTCGCAGAGGAAGAGGGGTTTATCGCTGAAGTAGATTTTTATATACATGTTGGTTTTTTGAGCTGCAAGCCACAAGCTGCAAGCTACAAGTTTTGCGGCAGCCCTGCTTGCAGCTTGGAGCTTGAAACTTGTAGCTTATCTTCGCCGCATGACGAACGAAAAAGCTGTAGCCGAAAAGCTGTTACAAATTAATGCAATCCGCCTGAATGCGCAGCAACCTTTTACCTGGGCCAGCGGTTGGAAGAGCCCTATTTACTGCGATAACCGGAAAGTGCTCTCCTTCCCCTTTATCCGGGAGTTTATCAAATCGGAAATGTGCAATGTGCTGTTTTCCGAATTTGAGCGGGCCGAAATGCTGGCCGGGGTAGCTACCGCCGGCATTGCCTGGGGGGCCATGGCGGCCGACCAGCTCAAGCTGCCCTATATCTATGTGCGCCCCAAGCCCAAAGAGCACGGCCTGGGCAACCAGGTTGAAGGGTTTTACGAAAAGGGACATAAGGTGGTGGTGATAGAGGACCTGATTTCTACCGGCAAAAGCAGCCTGCAGGTGGTGGAGGTGCTTAAAAACGCAGGGCTGGACGTGGTGGGTATGGTAGCCATTTTTACCTACGGGTTCCCGGTAGCGGAAGAAGCTTTTAAAGCGGCCGGGGTGCCCTTTAAAACCCTCACCAATTACGAAACGCTCATACAGCTGGCGGTGGAAAAAGAGGTGGTTTCGGCCCGGCAGCAGGGTATTTTGTTAAATTGGCAACAGGACCCTGCCAACTGGAAAGGACTTTGATTATTTTTGATAAAATATTCGCATTATGAAAAAACTACTATTCATGGTCGCCCTGGTGACCGGGACCGCTTCCCTGGCAACTGCCCAGCAAAAACCGGAAAAGGTGATTACCATAAAAACACCCACGGTGCAGTGTGAGGAATGCCAGCATCGTATTGAAAGCTACCTGGCCAAGGAAGAAGGGCTGGATAAATACGTGGTGAACTACAGAAACAAGACCGTAAAAGTGTGGTATTTTACCGACCGCACCGATCTCGAAACCATCAAAACGGCTATTGCCAATGCGGGCTATGATGCCGATGATGTAGCCGCCAACCCCGATTCATACCAGAAACTTCCCAAATGCTGTAAGAAAACCGAAGACGGCGGGGGGCATAAAAAGCCATAAAAAGCAGGAACGAAATTTATTCAGCGCACCCCCCGGGTGCGCTTTTTTTATGGGCTTGCTCAATTGACCGACACCTCAATTTTTTGTTTTCCCTCGTAATGGATGGGCACCTTAATGTACAATCCTGCCTTGCCCAGCCGGGCAAAACCATCCAGTTTTATCGTCACCTCGTGCAGCAATAATGCCTGCAGGGCATTGGAAACAATATCGCTCATATTCACCTTTAGCGCCACCGGAATGAGAAATGTATCCTTTTTGGGGATGTTGATAAGACTGTCCAAAACCGAGTTCCCCACGAAGTGATCATTGATGTAAACCGACAGTTCGGCCCGCCTGAATTGCAGCGAATAGTTGTTGGGGTTGTAATATTTAACGTCTGCCGAAACGACAGATTCCTTCCAGCCCGGGTTCTCCAGCCGGAAATTATCGATGCCCTCATAGATAGGTGCTTCCGGCTTTTTACAGCCCGCCTGGACCAGGCTAAAAAGGGGTAGGGCCAACAGGCCCATCCAAAGTACTCGTTTCATGGTAACCGGTTTCAATTGGCAGCAAAATAGGGGAGAATAAAATACCGGCCAAAATGGGCCTGGTTAATTGTGTTTTTATTGGCTAATAGTATTAGCTTTTGAAGAATGGGAAGGTAGGAGCTGCTAATATTCTTTGGCTACTGTAAGTAGTAGATTATTTTAGTAATAATTACTTATTAATAAACTAATTATATAATTAACAGGTATAATTATATTATATTTTAATTCACATAAATAACCATAAAACCCTGCTTCAGGGAAATGAATTGTTTCACAGGTTTAAATAGTATTACACTATACATAATTAATTGCTTATCATTTAAATAATAGTTTTACCGGTTATTTTAACTTATTAGCTGATATAATTGTGAGTTATTTGTAATTTATGTTGAGGTGAGATTCAATTAATCTTCATTTTAATTGTAGGTAGAAACAGCCATGCTGGAAGATGGTTGGGGTTGTTGAGGAAGGGCTGGTAGTAGGTCCGGGAATTTTGAAGGGAGGAAAAGGAATGATTTCGGGAGCCATTGCTATTTTGAAACGGAGGTGATTGAACGGTTGGAGGTAGTCTTTAGCAGGCAGTCATTTTGGCAGTAGCAGATAGGGAGCGGTTTTCAAATGAGGGGTGTTAATGAGGCAACCGGTGAGCCGCCCCGGGAGGGCGACCCACCGGTTGCCTTCAAGGGGCGGAACGGGTTGTCAATTATTATTTACCGGTGGTTTGCAAAAGCGGCTAAAATTTAACATCTTTGTTCTGCCTGCAAAATCGACCTTCTAAAAAAATCATTTCGTTTCGTATTCCAATTCCTTCCTGACGAGCTAACCTATCGAAACCGTACCCGGGAGATGTACAGGAATTGCGTCCATGTTCTTCCCGGCCCATTTGTTTTTGAACGATTAAAAACGTGCGAGGTGAATCAATTCGACTCAACCCCGTGGACGGCAGATGCCATACGATTATTTAGTAAATTGCCATTCACGACCAAGCTGACCACAATGAGAAAAGGGCTTTTTCCAGGGTTATTCCTGTTGGCAGGTCTTGCTGCTTCGTCGCAGGATTTCAGCAACAAGGGAAAGGATTTCTGGCTGCCATACGGATACCATGTCAACATGCCGAGCAGTAATGCCCAGCAGCTGGTGCTTTATTTTACCTCCACCGTTACCTCCACCGTTACCATTTCCATCCCCGCCAACGGGTATACACAGACCCTGGTAGTACCCGCCAATACCGTTCAGACCTCGGCGCCCATTCCAAAGTCCGGCGCACAGGATGCCCGGGTAACCCGGGAAGGGTTGTTTACTACCGGCATTCATGTAACCAGCGATCAGCCGGTAGTGGCGTACGCCCATATTTATGCGTCCAATATTTCCGGCGCCACCTTATTGTTTCCCACCAATACGCTGGGCAGTGATTACTATTCGCTCAACTTTACGCAGAGTTCCAACGAAGCCAATTCCAATTCCTGGTTTTGCGTGGTGGCGACAGAAGATAATACCACCGTGGAAATAACCCCTTCGGCCCAGACCACTGCCGGGAGGGCGGCCGGGGTAGCGTTTGACACCACCCTTAACCAGGGACAGATATACAATGTAATGGGCGTACTGACCGGCAATACCGGGGTAGACCTTACGGGCTCCAGGGTGCGCTCCATAGCAACGTCTACCGGAACCTGTAAACGGATAGCCGTTTTTTCGGGAAGCGGCAAAATCAATATCGGTTGCGCCAACGGCTCGGCCGACAATTTATTCCAGCAGGTATTTCCCAAAAGCGCCTGGGGCAAAAAATACCTTACCGCGCCTACCTATTCGCTGCCCAATAATTATTTCCGGGTAGCGGTTACCGACCCGTCCACCGTGGTAAAATGGAACGGAACGGTGCTTACCGGCCTGACCGGTAATTTCTATTACCAGTTCCTCACCAACCAGCCCGGGGTTATTGAGGCCGACCAGCCCATTTTGGTAGCGCAGTACATCAGCAGCCAGGG
>JACXTT010002140.1_pt1 | contig 31642 bp, 21 predicted proteins | sample 9270951 | NCBI WGS metagenome assembly JACXTT01 (sample SAMN15532306, study PRJNA645909) | rock metagenome | isolation source: weathered quartz diorite | place: Puerto Rico | collected 2017-06-21
ACGAGCGCGACGCCTGTGGCGTCGGCTTCGTCGTCGACATCAAGGGGCGCAAGTCGAATGCAATCGTGCGCAAGGCGATGGAGGTGCTCATCAACCTCGAACATCGCGGCGCCTGCGGGTGCGAGGCGAACACGGGCGACGGCGCCGGCATTCTGATCCAGACGCCCGACAAGTTCTTTCGACAGGTTGTTCCGTTCGCGCTTCCGGACGCGGGGTCGTACGGTGCGGGCCTCGTGTTCCTGCCGCGCGATGCGCGCGATCGCGAAACGATCCGGAATCTGATCGCCGCAGTCGTGGATGAGGAAGGCGCGACGCTGCTTGGGTGGCGCGACGTGCCGAACGACAACAGTTTGATCGGCGACAGCGCGAAAGCCACGCAGCCAGTCTTTCAGCACGTCTTTATTGGTTCTCCGTTTCCCGTGAAAACGCTGGAGGATCGGCAACGCCTCGAGCGGAAGCTGTATGTGATTCGGAAGCGGATCGAGTTTGCCGTCGACGCGTCCGCGATCAATGCGCTCTCGCGCCGCTTCTTCTTCATCGTCAGCTTGTCATCGAACATCCTGACCTACAAAGGCATGCTCTCGGCGCGGCAGCTTCAGCCGATGTTCCCGGATCTCGCTGACGCGAGCCTCGAGTCGTGCCTGGCGCTCGTGCATCAGCGGTTCAGCACGAACACGTTCCCGTCGTGGCCGCTGGCGCATCCCTACCGCTACATCGCGCACAACGGGGAAATCAACACGCTGCGCGGCAACATCAACTGGATGCGCGCGCGCGAGGGTCTACTGCAAAGCGATCTCTTCGGCGACGATCTGAAGAAAGTGCTGCCCGTCATTCGTGAGGGGGGCAGCGACACGGCGACCTTCGACAACGTCCTCGAATTCCTGACGATGACGGGGCGTTCGCTGCCGCACGCGATCCTCATGATGATTCCTGAGCCGTGGAGCGGGAACGACATGATGGCCGCGGATCGCACGGCGTTTTACGAGTACCACTCGTCACTGATGGAACCGTGGGATGGCCCGGCATCGATCGCGTTCACTGACGGCACCGTGATCGGCGCTGTGCTCGATCGCAACGGTCTGCGCCCGTCGCGCTACTGCGTCACGAAGGACGACCTCGTGATCATGGCGTCGGAAGTCGGCGTCCTCGACGTCCCGCCGGAAGACGTGCTCGTCAAAGAGCGTCTGCACCCGGGCCGCATCTTCCTCGTCGACACGTCGAAAGGGCGCATTGTCGATGACGACGAAATCAAGCGCGATCTGGCGGCCGAGCATCCGTACCGCGAGTGGCTGGACACGCACCTCGTCGACATCAACGATCTTCCGCCCGCGCGCGCCGAGCAGCCTGACCATGAGACGGTCCTGAAGCGCCAGCAGGCGTTCGGCTACACGCAGGAGGACCTGCGTGTGCTGATCGCGCCAATGGCGACCGATGGCCAGGAGCCGGTTGGCTCGATGGGGACCGACACGTCACTGGCTGTGCTCTCCGACCGGCCCCGACTGCTGTACGACTATTTCAAACAGCTGTTCGCGCAGGTGACCAATCCGCCCCTCGATGCCATTCGCGAGGAACTGGTCACGTCGATGGGTTCCACCATTGGCCCCGAGCGCAACCTGCTGAAGCCCGAACCGGAGTCGTGCCGCCAGATTGGGATCAAGTACCCGATCATCCACAACGAGCACGTCGCGAAACTTCGTCATCTGCCGCCCGATTCGCCCTTCCGGTCGACCACGCTGCCCATGGTTTTCGATCCGGAGAAGGGCGGCGCGGGTCTCGAGCACGCGATGACCGACCTGTGTCGACGTGCGAGCGAAGCGGTCGCAGCAGGCTACGACATTTTGATCCTCTCCGATCGTGGCGTTGGACCGAAGCTGGCGCCGATTCCGAGCCTGATGGCGACTGCAGGTGTCCACCATCATCTGGTGCGCGAGGGAACTCGCACGCGCTGCGGCCTGGTCGTGGAGTCCGGCGACGCGCGCGAGGTGCACCACGTATCGCTGCTGCTCGGCTACGGTGCGGGCGTGGTCAATCCGTATCTGGCGTTCGAGACGATTGACGACATGATCGCCAACGGCCTGATTGCCGGCGTTGCTCGCGACGACGCGATCGATCACTACGTGAAAGCGCTCAACAAGGGCATCCTCAAGGTGATGTCCAAGATGGGCATTTCGACGCTCGCCAGCTACTGTGGCGCCCAGATCTTCGAGGCGATCGGTCTCAATCAGGAATTCATCGACCGGTTCTTCACGCACACGACGTCGCGTGTCGGCGGCGTCGGCATTGACGTCATCGCGAAGGAAGCCTGCATGCGCCACGAGCGCGCATACGGGTCGCAGCCCGCCGGCGTCGACGAGCTGAACCCGGGCGGTGAGTATCAATGGCGGCGCGATGGCGAGTACCACCTGTTCAATCCGGACACCGTCTTCAAGCTGCAGCACGCCACTCGCAGCGGCCAGTACGGAATTTTCAAGGAGTACGCGCGCGCCGTCGATCGGCAGAACGAGCATCGTGCGACGCTGCGCGGAATGTTCCGGCTGAAGCCTGCCGGGCCGGCGCTCGCGATCGACGAAGTCGAGCCGGCCGAGTCGATCTTCAAGCGGTTTTCGACCGGCGCGATGTCCTACGGTTCGATCAGCGGCGAGGCGCACGAGACGCTGGCCATTGCGATGAACCGCCTTGGCGGCAAATCCAACACCGGCGAGGGCGGGGAAGATGCGGCGCGCTACGTCCGCGATCCGAATGGCGATTCACGCCGCAGCGCCATCAAGCAGGTCGCCTCCGCGCGCTTCGGTGTCACGAGCGAGTATCTGGTCAACGCCGACGACCTGCAAATCAAGATGGCGCAGGGCGCCAAGCCCGGTGAAGGCGGACAGCTGCCTGGGCACAAGGTCTACCCGTGGATCGCGAAGGTCCGCTACTCGACGCCAGGTGTCGGGCTCATTTCACCGCCGCCACATCACGACATCTACTCGATCGAGGACCTGGCGCAGCTGATCTACGACCTGAAGAACTCGAATCCGCGCGCCCGTATCCATGTGAAGCTCGTGGCGGAAGGAGGCGTCGGCACGATCGCCGCCGGCGTTGCGAAGGCGCATTCGGACGTGGTGCTGATTTCGGGCCACGACGGCGGCACGGGTGCGTCGCCCTTGACGAGCATCAAGCACGCGGGACTGCCATGGGAGCTCGGTCTGGCGGAAACGCAGCAAGTGCTCGTACTCAACAAGCTGCGGGACCGCATCGTCGTGCAGGTTGACGGCCAGATGAAGACCGGCCGCGACGTGGTGATCGCCGCGCTGCTCGGCGCCGAGGAATTTGGCTTCGCGACCGCGCCGCTGGTCGTGATGGGCTGCGTGATGATGCGCGTGTGTCACCTGAATACTTGTCCCGTCGGCATCGCGACGCAGGATCCCGAACTGCGGAAGAAGTTCGCGGGACGGCCCGAGTTCGTCGAGAACTTCTTCCGGTTCATCGCACAGGAAGTGCGCGAGCTGATGGCGGAGCTCGGTTTCCGAACGATCGACGAAATGGTCGGCCGCGCCGATTGTCTCGACATCGAAGCCGCGGTGAACCACTGGAAGGCGCACGGGCTCGATCTGCGCCCGCTGCTGTACATGCCCGACCTGCCGGCGAGCGTCGCACGGCACCGCGTCCGCGCGCAGGATCACGGCCTCGATGTCGCGCTCGACAACGATTTGATCGCCAAGAGCCGGCCCGCGCTCGAACACAGGATGCCAGTGGAGATCCACGCATACATCCGTAACGCTGACCGGACCGTTGGGACGATGCTCGGTTCGGAAGTCACGCGGCGGTACGGTGCAGCGGGGTTGCCGGAGGACACGATCAAAATCACGTTCACCGGATCGGCAGGTCAAAGCTTCGGCGCGTTCGTTCCACGCGGCGTCACGATGACGCTCGTGGGCGATGCCAACGATGGATTCGGAAAGGGACTGTCGGGCGGAAAGATCATTGCGTATCCGCCCAGGAGCTCGACCTTCCGGTCGGAGGACAACATCATCGTCGGCAACGTGGCGTTCTACGGCGCAACCAGCGGCGACGCCTACGTGCGAGGGGTGGGCGGCGAGCGCTTCTGCGTTCGCAACAGCGGCGCGCATGTGGTCGTTGAAGGCGTCGGCGATCACGGCTGCGAATACATGACCGGTGGGCGCGTGATCGTGCTCGGTCGTACGGGGCGCAATTTCGCGGCGGGCATGAGCGGCGGCATCGCGTACGTGCTCGACCGCGAGGAGATGTTCGTCCGGCGCTGCAACCGGGAGATGGTCGATCTCGAGCCGCTGATCGACGCAGACGACCTGGCCTTTGTCCGCGTCGCGATCGTCAAGCACTCGACGTTGACCGGTTCCCGTTATGCGGAAGCATTGCTCGCCGACTGGACGTCGGTTCACAAGAGGTTTGTGAAAGTAATGCCACGCGACTACAAGAGAGCGCTGGCGGCCGAAGCGCGGCGTCGCGAAGAGGCCGCGCGCCAGGCGACGATCGCGGTGCCCGTCGTGGCGGCGCAGAAGGTCAGGAAGTCAAAGAGAGGCGTGTCCGCAAAGGCTCTGCAGCAGGTTCATGGGTAAACCGACCGGGTTCATCGAAATTCAGCGGAAGAAACACCCGACCAGGCCAGTGGAAGAACGCATCCACGACTGGCGTGAAGTGTATCTGCCGTCGCCGACAGCCGACCTGATGGAGCAGGGCGCGCGCTGCATGGACTGCGGCATCCCGTTCTGCCATCAGGGATGTCCGCTGGGAAACCTGATTCCGGATTGGAACGACCTCGTCTACCGCGACAAATGGCGCACTGCTATCGATCGTCTCCACGCGACCAACAATTTCCCCGAGTTCACCGGCCGCCTCTGTCCCGCGCCATGCGAAGGGTCTTGCGTGCTTGGCATCAATGACGATGCGGTCACGATCAAGGACATCGAGGTGTCCATCATCGATCGGGCGTACGCCGAAGGATGGGTGACGCCACAGCTCCCGGCCACGCGCAGCTGGAAGAAGGTTGCCGTCGTCGGATCGGGGCCGGCGGGACTCGCTGCCGCGGATCAACTGAATCGCGCCGGCCATCTGGTGACGGTCTTCGAGAAGTCCGATCGCATTGGCGGCCTTCTCCGTTACGGGATCCCGGAATTCAAGATGGAGAAGCGCATTCTCGACCGGCGCCTCGCCCTGATGGAAGCGGAGGGTGTGGTCTTCAGGTCCGGAGTGCACGTCGGCGTCGATGTGTCGATGAAGCGTCTTCAGTCGGACTTCGACGCGATCCTGCTGGCAGGAGGCGCTGGACAGCCGCGCGACTTGAGGGTTCCTGGACGAGAGCTGGGCGGGATCCACTTCGCGATGGAGTTCCTGACGCTGCAGAACCGCCGCTGCGAGGGCGATCAGATTCCGAACGAGGAATTCATCTCTGCGAAGGATCGCGACATCGTCATCATCGGCGGAGGCGATACGGGGGCGGATTGCCTTGGCACCGTACATCGGCAAGGTGCGCGCTCGGTTCACCAGCTCGAGCTGATGCCGATACCGCCCGAGACACGTGCGCACGACAATCCATGGCCGCAGTGGCCGCTGATTTTCCGGACGTCACCTGCGCATGAAGAAGGGGGCGAGCGGCTCTACTCGGTCGCGACGCAGCAGTTCCTGGGCGACAGGAAGGGACGCGTGCGCGCGCTGCAGGCCACGAAGGTGGAAATGGCTCGCTCGGACGGCCGCGTCGACTTCGTGCCCGTGCCGGGGTCAGAATTCGAGATCAAGACCGATCTCGTCCTGCTGGCGATGGGTTTCCTCGGTCCCGAACGCGGTCCGCTCCTCGAGGACCTCGGCGTCACGGTCACCTCGCGCGGCAACGTCGCACGCGATGCACAGTGGATGACCAACGTGCCCGGCGTTTTCGCAGCGGGCGACATGCAGCGCGGCCAGTCGCTGATCGTGTGGGCGATTGCGGAGGGCCGCTCCGCCGCGCGCGCGATCGATCAGTACCTGACGGGCGAGTCGCAGCTGCCGGCTCCCCTGCAATAGCGGCAACTTTCAACGCCACGGGCCACAGAGGCTCAGAGCCACAGAGAAAACAAATTCGTCTGAGTCTCTGTGTCGCTGCGGCTCGTCGTCGGTGAGAACTGCTCCCTTCTACCTCAGAACGTTGCTCTGAATCCGAGCTGCACCATCCGCGGCTGATACGCGACGTTCGTGTTCGACGACGGCGTCCCGTATCGGGCGTTGCTCTCCGCGGTCACATACGACCCGTAGTTCGCGTGGTTGAACACGTTGAACACCTCGAGGATCCCGTCCACCGCTGCGTGCGGGGCGAGCGCAAACTTCCGCTGAATGCGGATGTCCACGCGGTGAATCGGATTGCCGACCAGCGAGTTGCGCGGCACGATCGTGCCGTCGGGACGCAGGCGACCGCCCGTAGCACCCGTCGCGCGCAGGTCACCGCCATAGGTGGTGGAGAAGCGCTCACCGGACCCGAAGAAGTACAGCCCGCTCAACTGGAACGCATGCGGAAGCTGCCAGATGCCGTTGAACACGGCGCGGTGACGCTGATCCGACGCGGAGAGCGAGTACTCGCCGCCGAGATCAGGCGCGACTTTGAACGGCGCGGGTGAAGACTGAGCGTCCTTCAGCATTGCCAGCAGATAGGTCGCCGATGCCTGCCACCGGTTGCTCATCCGCTTCGTCAGCGCGGTCTGCAGCGCGTGATAGTTCGACCATCCCTCGGAGCGGAACTGATTGATCAGGCCGAAGTCTGGATACGGGCGTCGGCTGATGTCGGTGAACGGATAGTTCACGCCCGTCGCCGGGTCGTAGGTGAGGTTGATGTTCGACCGCTGGAACAACTCCGCGCGCGCCCGCGTCGTGACGTAATCGGCTTCTACCGACATGTTCGGCGCAACCTGTCGCTGCACGCCGAGTGAGCCCTGGTAGCTGTATGCGATCTGCATGTCGGCCGCCGCCAGCTGCGACGGAATCTCGCGCCGCACGCAGTTGGCCGTGCGCGAGACCGCACACGTGGTCGCCAGCGCCTGCGCGTAGGTGGGGAACGGGCCGTTGAACGGGTTCACCGCAAAATCTGCGCGTCCGTCGTAGAGGATCTCGGGATGGATCTGCTCCGTGTATCGCTTGGTCCAGAACGATGGCTGCCCGGAGATCTCGCCGAAGTACTTGCCGACGCCGCCGCGCACCACGGTGCGATCGTTCAGGCTGTACGCGAAGCCGGCTCGCGGCCCGAAATTGTTGGTGTCCGACGGACGGTTCGCCTTCAGGAACGGAAGGAATTCGATGTTCTCCGCGAACACCCCCGTCTCGAGGTCGTACCGCAGACCGAGGTTCAGGGTGAGCTTCGTCCCGAGCTTCCAGTCATCCTGCGCCCATCCGGCGTACACCTTTCGCGGCACGTTCTGCTTCCAGCTCCCGACGCCGACGACGTACTTTCGAGAGATGGATGAGAGCGGGGCGATGTTCCACGTGGAGACGTCCATCAGGTTCGGGAACAGCGACTCGATGTTGGCCGGAATGTTTCCGCCCTGCGCGTCGAGCAGGCCGTTGCAGCGATTGCAGACGAACATCCACGTCTGGTCATCGATGTATTCGCCGCCGAGTTTCAGGTCGTGGCGTCCACACGCGTTATACGAGGTCGTGTAGTCGTCGCGAACGGAATAGAGCTCCTGGCCGATCTTCTGCGGTGTCTGGTTGTGCGTCTCGCCGATGGTCAGGCCGCGGAGCTGAATGGACGGCGCGCCGACGCCGAAACCCGCCGGATGATTGGGCCACTTCACGTACGACCGCTCGTTCCAGTTGAACCCGGCGTATCCGAGCTTCACCTCGTTAACCGCCCTGGTGCCGATCACGTTTGTCAGCGTCGAGAACAGCTGGTCCATGCCGCGGTCGAGGCTCACCGCCGAGGACGGGGTCTTGTCGCCACCGCCGGTGTACCGCGCATCGTAGGGAAGCGCGTGCGTCCACTTGTTGCCGCGCACCGCCAGACGCATCTTCGGCGAGAACTGGAAATCGAACCGCGCGCCCATCTTGTGCTCGAGCCGCCTGCCAGTCTGATCGAAATTGAACTTCGGGTACGGCGTCGTATAGACGAACGTCTGCGGTTCGCGCTCGTACTCGTAATTGAGGAACACGTGAATCCGATCCCTGCGGATCGGCCCGCCGAACGTCGTACTGATCTGCTGATCCGAGTACGGCAGCACGCGACGGGCCACGGCATCGGCCGCATTGAAGCGATCGCTCCGGAAGTAGCCGGAGAAGCTGCCCGCCGGCGTGTTCGTGCCGGATTTGCTGATCGCATTCAACTGGATGCCGCTCGACCGCCCCTGCGTGGCGTCGAAGCGATTGGCCACGAACTCGAACTCGGCGATGGCATCGCGGCTGTAGCGGGGGTTGCCGAAGGCACTGCCGGCGACGTTGTTGGTGATCTGCTGGCCGTCCATGTTGATTTGGTAGGCCCCTGTGTCGCGTGGGATCGGCGATTCGCCCGCCGCGTTGGCGCGGCTGCCTGGCGCCAGCAGCGACAGGTCCTGCCAGTTGCGGCCGTTCACGGGCAGCTCCTGCATCTGTCGGGGATCGATGTTGCCGCTCACCGTCGAGCTGCTGACATCAATCAGTGGCGCTTCACCGGTTACGGTCACCGATTCGCTCACCGTCGATGGCGCCATCTGCAGATTGAGCACCACCGTTTGCCCGAGCAGCAGCTCGAGGTTCCGCGTGATCGCCGTGAACCCCGGGAGCTCCGCGGTGAGACGCATGGTTCCGGTTCGCACCGGCAGCCGGAACGCGCCGCGGCCGTCGGTGACCGCCACGAACGTGTTGCCGGTTGCCTCGTGGACGGCGGTGATGGTGACGCCAGGCAGCACGCCGCCCGTCGAATCGGTCACCGTGCCGCTCATCGTCGCTTCCTGCGCGAACAGCAGCGCCGGGAGGGCAAGGAATGCCGTGATAGAGATGAAGGTTTTGAAAAATCGCGAACGGGATGTGTTCGTCATCGGACCTCTCCTTTTACGGGCTGGAGGGGCTGGAGAGGCGGGAAGGGCTTGAGGGATTTTCCTTCTCGCCCCAGGCCGGATCCCGGCTACGCGACCGGGGTGGCCGGCATACTACACCCGACCACCCGTACGGCGAGCTTTTTTCCGCAGGACCGCCCGTTATGATTGTCGAATGTTGGTTCGCGACGTTTTGATTGTGGGAGCAGGCCCGTCCGGGCTCGCGACCGCGATTGCCGCCAAGCAGCACGGCCTCGACTATGTCCTCGTCGAGAAGGGCGTGCTCGTCAACTCGATCTTCAACTTCCCGATGCACATGGTGTTTTTCACCACGCCGGAGCTCCTCGAAATCGGCGGACTCCCGCTGGTAACGCCCTACGACAAGCCGACGCGTCTCGAAGCTCTGCGCTACTACCGCCGCGTGGTCGACACCTACGATCTGCAGATCTCATTTCACGAGCGGGTCACGTCTATCGAAAGGGAATCCGACGGCCGGTTCATCGTTGAAACAGAGAGTGATCGCGGCGCCACTCGAGTCCGCGAGGCGCGCGCCGTCGTGCTCGCGATCGGCTACTACGACCTGCCGAATTACCTCGGCATCCCGGGCGAGGATCTGCCGCATGTGTCGCACTACTACACCGATGCGCACCCGTACTATCGCCGCCGTGTCGTCGTCGTTGGCGGGAAGAATTCGGCCGCCGAGGCGAGCCTGGAGCTGTTTCGTGGCGGCGCACACGTGACCCTCGTCCACCGGCATCCCACGCTCGGTGACTCCATCAAGTACTGGGTGAAACCAGACATCGAGAACCGGATCAAGGAAGGATCGATCGCGGCGCGCTTCAACGCCTGCGTCAGAGAGATCACACGGACGACCGTCGTCGTCGACCACCAGGGCACCCGTGAGGAGATTCCGGCCGACGGGGTGTTTCTCTTAACGGGTTACCACCCGGACGTGGATCTGATGCGCAATGCAGGAATCAACGTGGACGATGTGACGCTTGCGCCGGAACTGAGCATGGAGACGTTCGAGACCAACGTCCCTAACGTGTTCATTGCGGGCGGCGCTATCGCCGGGAAGAAGACCGGCAACATCTTCATCGAGAACGGCCGGTTTCATGGGCAGAGGATCATCGCGGTGCTCGCGGACCGCCTGCACCGCGACTGAGGAGAGGGGCGGGAAGGGCCGGATGGGCGGGAAGGGCGGGAGGGGGGAGGAGGGGCAAGACGGGCGGGATAGGCGGGAAGGGCGGGACGGACGCGAACGGGCACGACTGTTGCCTTGTGCGTGCGCATGCCGCTTCGACACCACACACTCATCGCGTGGCAGCGAGCCGATGATCTCTTCATCGAAGTCCACCAACTGACGCTGAAGTCACTTCCCTCTTTCGAGAAATACGAACTTGGGTCGCAGGTGCGACGCGCTGCGTTTTCAATCGCAGTCAACATCGTTGAAGGGTGCGCTCGACGACATCGCGATGACCGGCTTCGATTTCTGGACATTTCCCGTGCGTCGCTCGCGGAACTTGGCTACTGCCTCCACGTTGCGCGACGCTTGGAATACATAACTTCCGAGCAGTTCGCTTTATTCGAGAAAACGCTGAATCAAGTGGGTGCCGCGTTGAGTGGATTCATCAATGCAGTCCGCGACGGCCGCGCCGTTTGAACATGAGTACCCGAACGATTGCAAGCCGCGGGTAATCACTACCCGCTGTTCCCGTCTCGCCCCTCAAGCCCTTCCCGCCCTTCCCGCTCCTCCTCCCCTTCCCGCCCCTCCCGCCTTTCCTGCCCCTCTCGCCCCTCTCGCCTAATGCGACACCTTCCCCGACCAACCGCCTCGCGGCGCGTGGAGCTTCATCTCGAGTAAATCGATCAGCGCCCGGCAGCGCGCCAGCACGCCGTCGCATTCGAGCAGTGCCTGGTGCTCGAGCACGTCAAGCTCGAGGTACTGGGCCAGCGCGTTCACGAGATCTTCGTCAGGAACAGACGGGGGGAATTTCGGCTCGGCTCGTACACGCTCGATGGCGGCCGCGAGCACCGCCTCGAGGCGCTGGCGCTGATGCCGCAGCGGAACCGCTTCATCGGCCGGAATCACCTCGGAGATCCCGTCGACGTGCCCGATGCGATATGACCTGGTGTGATCCTCCGATCGAATCCGGAACTTCTCCATCCCGCGCAGGACGATGTCGTAGCGACCGTCGCCGAGCGGCTGGCTGTGCGTGATTACGCCCGCGCAGCCGATTGGATAGACCTCGGGACGCCCCTCGTAATTGGCCTCGTAGCCCGGTCGCAGCAGCGTCATGCCGATGATGCGATCTTCCTGAAGCGCATCGGCGACCATCTGTCGATACCGCGGCTCGAAGATGTGCAGCGGCAGAAAGACATTTGGAAAAAGGACGACGTTCGGCAGCGGAAAGAGGGGGATGGAAGGCGGCAGCACTAATGAATCGTCTTCGTCTTACGGTCCATGTAGTCCATCAGCACGTATTGGCCGAGCGTGTACGGCGTCGTGAAATAGGCCTTGCCGCGGCAGATGGCCGCGACGCGCCTGACGAAGGCCACGAGATCGGGATCCCGGGCCAGCATGAATGTATTGATCATGATGCCCGCCTTCTGGCACGCGCTCACCTCCGCAAACGTCTCGGAGACGATGAACGGGTCGAGGCCGAAGGCGTTCTTGTAGATCTGCCCATCAGGACGGGTGAGCGCGGACGGCTTGCCGTCGGTGATCATGACGATTTGCCGCATGTCCTTCTTCTGCCGCTCGAGAATGCGGCGCGCCAGCCGCAGACCCTCACGCGTGTTCGTATAGTACGGGCCGACGCGGACGCGTCCCAGCTGCTTGAGGGGGATCTCCTCAGCGGAATCGTGAAACAGCACGGTGTGCAATGAATCGCCGGGATATTGCGTGCGGATCAAATGCGAGAGCGCGAGTGCGACCCGCTTGGCTGGTGTGAAGCGATCCTCGCCATACAAGATCATGCTGTGGCTGCAGTCCAGCATGATGACGGTGGCACACGAGCTTTGGTAGTCGCTCTGGGCGACCATGAGATCCGGGTAGTCGACGTCGATGACCGGCGCCGGGTCGTTCGGGCGTTCGAGTCGTTCGGACGTTCGGATCGTTGCTGCCGCAGCGACACTGCGGCCTTCCCCGTGAAGTCGTTGCACTGCGTTGAGGATGGTGGAGCTCGGATCGAGATTCAGCGTGTCGCCGAACTCGTAGGGCTTCGGCGCCGCGATCGCTTCGACACCCGTCGACAGGTGGCGCGTATCGTGACGCCCGGCGCTGCTGCGGCCGATCGAGCCGAGCAGATCGCGCAGCGCGCGGTAGCCGAGAAAATCGAGCGCCTTGTCGGTCACCTCGAACTTCACCGGGCCGGCATCTTCGCCGTACCCACCGCCGGTCCCGCGCGAGTGTTCGGGGTCCTGCTCCAGATCGGGGGCACCCGTGACAAACCCCTGCTCCATCATCTTGTCGATGATTTGCTGGATCAGATCCTCGAGCTGCTGACGCGCTTTCTCCTGATCACCATCCGCCGGTTCGCCCAGCAGCTGCTGCAGCGCTTCTTCCGAGAGCACGCCGCCGCTGAAGAGCGCTTCCAGAATGGCGTCATGCAGCGCCTGCATCGTCCGGTCTTCGTCGCCTGAGGACGGATCGCCCCATGGATTGCTGAACCCGCTCGACAGCAGCAGGTCGGACAGCTTCGAGACCAGATCTTCGAGATCGATCTGATCGAGCAGGTCGCCGGTGTATTTCGTGTAGCGATATTTCATTACGTAGGGGCCGGCTTCAGCCGGCCCTAGTTGTAATACTTCTTCTTCCCCTGCGGGATCGACGGAATCGTCCGCTCCTCGTCCCTGAACTTGTCTTCGCGCGGCCGCCGCACCGGCGATTCGCTCGCGTGATAGCCGCGCTCTTCACTGCGGCCAATCTTCTTCAGCGCATAGAGTCCTTCGAGCACGAAATCGACGCCTGCCGCGAGCAGCGGTGGCGATGCTTCCTTCGGAATGCCGGCGGCGTGCGCCAGCTCGATGAGCCCCTGCACCTCGCGTGCGTGCGACAACACTTCCTTGGTGCTCATCGTGTCGCCGAGCTGCAACGTTCCGCCGAGGTCGAACCACTCGACGACCTGACGCGTCTCGAGATGCGAGAGGTACCCGTCGGCGACGTTGGCGACGGCCGCTCTAATCAGCTCTCGGCCGACCGTCTCCGCCCCTTTCAGTTCGCCCTCGTACTCCATTTCGAACTTGCCCGTAATCGACGGCAGCGCCGCGTACACATCGGTGACGCGCGCGACGGCACAGTCTTCGCGGTTGGTCAGCGTGCGTTTCTCGGCGTTCGAGACAACGTTTTCCATTGCGGAGATCGGAAGCCGCTGGCTGACCCCCGATCGCTTGTCAATGCGGCGGTCCTGGCGCGCCTGAAAGGCAATCTCCTCGACGACCTCGGCCACAAATGCCGGCACGTCGGTTCGCGGTCCGACACCGTCGCGCTTGGTCCACGCCTCCTGCGCGGTGATCGCCATCGCATCGGTGCGACCTGAGGGATAGTGCGTGCGGATTTCGGAGCCGATCCGATCCTTGAGCGGGGTGATGATCTTGCCGCGAGCCGTGTAGTCTTCGGGGTTTGCCGTGAACGCCATGAGCACGTCGAGCGGCAGCCGCACGGGGTACCCCTTAATCTGGACGTCGCCTTCCTGAAGAATGTTGAAGAGCCCGACCTGAATCTTGCCGGCGAGGTCAGGCAGTTCGTTGATCGCGAAGATGCCCCGATTGGCGCGCGGCAGCAACCCGTAGTGCATGGTCAGCTCGCTCGACAGCTGAAGGCCCGACCGTGCCGCCTTGATCGGATCGATGTCGCCAACCATGTCGGCAATCGTTACGTCTGGCGTCGCGAGTTTTTCGACGTACCGAGCGTCGCGTCCGAGCCAGACGACCGGTGTCCGATCGCCCTCCGCCGCCAGTCGCGCACGGCAGGCGCCGCAGATGGGGTCGAGCGGATCGTCATTGATCTCGCAGCCCGGCACGATGGGAATCTCCTCGTCGAGCAGCGTCATGAGCGCCCGGAGCAGCCGCGTCTTCGCCTGCCCGCGCAATCCGAGCAGGATGAAGTTGTGCTGTGAGAGGAGCGCGTTGATCAGCTGCGGCACGACGGTGTCGTCGTAGCCGACGATGCCGGGGAAAAGGGGTTCGCCGGAGCGAAGCTTGGTGATCAGGTTCTCGCGCACTTCCTGGTGCACGCTGCGTCGCGGCACGACGCGGTCATCGACTGCGCGACGAAGATCACCGACCGTGGATATCCCTGTGGGTCTGGGCATGGATGGATTGTACAGAATGCTCAATGCGGAATGCACAAAGCCCAATGCTCAATCAATGCACAAAGCCCAAGGCCCAATGACACAATTCAAACGCACCCAGACGCATTGAGCATCAGTTTTGGGCATCGAGCATTTAGCATTGGGCATTGTGCCTTTCTTCGGCAACAGCCCGCAGGTCTTCGCCCACCGCGGCGGATGCGACCTTGGTCCAGAGAACACGATCGAGGCATTCGACATCGGAATGTCCACCGGCGCGGACGGTCTCGAGCTCGACGTGCACCTCTCAGCCGATGGCATCGTCGTTGTGCACCATGACAGGACACTGGATCGCACGACAAGCGGATCGGGACCGCTTGCGGCGCAAACGGCGCATGAACTCGCGCGGCTCGACGCGGGCTACTGGTTCAAGCGTGACGAGGCCTATCCGTTTCGCGGTCAGGGTATTGGCGTCCCCACATTACGCGAGGTGCTGGCGCGCTTCCCCGGCATTCCAACGATCATAGAAATAAAGGTGTATACCGCCGAGATGGGAGAGATGGTTGCCCAGGAAATTCGACGCGCCGATGCATTCGATTACGTATGTGTCGCCGGGTACGGACTCGCCAGCGCCCGAGCGGCACGCGCGGCGCTGCCCGGCATTGCGGCAAGCGCGGCGCAGCCAGAAGTGCGGCTCGCGGTGTATCGATCGATCCTCCGTTGTCCGGTTCGCCGTGCTGCCTATCAGACCTATCAAGTCCCCGAATGGGCCGAAGCGACGCGCATCGTCACACCACGCTTCGTTCGCCATGCGCACTCTGCCGGTCTCAAGGTTCAGGTCTGGACGGTTGATGAGGAGGCGGACATGCGCCGGCTTCTCCAGTGGGGCGTCGACGGCCTGATCAGCAATCGACCGGATTTAGCGGTACGCGTGCGGGACGAATTTCTTGCGCGCAGTGATTAATGTCCGCGCGAGTTCGACCGCTTGGACTTCTCTCGATGTTCGACCCAGAGAAGCACGAATGACCAGATGAGGAGCCCGAATCCAACGGCCAGAGGAAACAACCAACGAAGCAAGTAAGCCTTTTCGCCAGACGTCATTGTCGCGCCCCAAACAATATACCGCCGACCATCAACACGGCGGCGACGCCAGTAATGATGGCGACCACACCAACCGGAACACTCTCGGGCGAGAACAGAAAGTCTAACGGTGCAAACACGGCAATTAGGAGTCCCACCTCCCGCAGCGTTTCAGCAACTGACGCGCGCAACCGACTCGTGTTGAACATCGCCGCGATATCTCGCAAGCGCGTTGCCCGTGAAATTCGGCCAGATTCACTCAGAGCGATGTCAAGGGTCGCAAGAACTGCGCGGTGGCGAATGGCCGAGAATTGAAATTCACGCGACGTTGTCAGGCTAAGTGATTCAAACGACAACGCTGAAGTGCGATGCTCATTTCTTCAGCATGGCCGGCCAGTTGAGGACCACATTGATTGCAGAGGACGTCGTCGCGTCCTCACTGGGAACATTGAGCAGGAACCGCTGACCGTCTGGCGTCACGTCGTACTGTTGCCTGAAACCGACTGCGGGTGTCGGACCGATCAACATCCGAGCTTTGAACAGAGGCACGGCCGTACCGACGTTCAGCGCGGCGTCGTTGCTCATCACAGGAACCCCCATGAGCTGTCCGTCGGCGGCATAGTAGAAAATCTCCTTGCCGTCGCCGCGCCATTTCGGGCTGACGCCGCCGTCCTTCGAGATCTGCCACTTGCCGCCAGGTGCAGGGAATGTCTGCGCGTAGATCTCGTATCGTCCTGACTCATTCGACTGGTACGCGATCCATCGGCCGTCGGAAGAGACCTGCCCGAGCGTCTGGTTGAAACTCGATTGCGGGTGGAAGACCTGCGACTTCCGTTCCCCGACCATCGAAAGGAACCCCGTATTGAAAGTGCCGCCGAGCATGGCTCGATGAACGATGAACTTGCCGTCCGGGGACCAACTGTACGGCACGGGATTTTCCGCGCTCGATTTGAGGACGAGTTGTTCGCCAGCCGCCCCGTCGGCTTGCTTCACATAGATCCCGTAAAGACCGCCGTCACGATCCGAGCCGAACGCAATACGGGTCCCATCCGGCGACCACACCGGTTAGACGTCGTTGTGCGGATCGAACGTGAATCGCGAGAGCACGCCACGCGCCAGCTCGAGGAGCCAGATGTCCTGATGCTGCCCCTGCGAGTCGGAGATCTCGAGAGCGACTCGCGTTCCGTCGGGCGCCAAGAGCGGGTCGCGATACAGCCCGCGCGGTCCGATCGTGCCGAGGGGCTTGCCAGCTCGATCGAACCACGCGAGCTCCGTACTCTGGCTCGCGAGGCCTGTGCGATACGCGACGGTGCCATTGGCGGACGCAGAAAATGGAGCATAGAAATTGGAATCTGAAACGACTTGCTCGGCGAACGGAACAGCGTCGCCGATGGCAACAGCCCGGCGCTCGTCGAACGGCTGCGCCATGAGGGTTCCCTGTCTGGCGAAGAGCAGGTAGCCGGGCGCCACATATTGCGCCTGCGAATCAGCCGAAAGCAGACGCGTCGGTGCCGCTCCGTCCAGCGAACCGAGCCAGATCTCATTGGTCGGATACGCGAAGTACACAAAGCGCCGGCCGTCCGGAAGAAACGATGGAAAACGATGCGAGATCAAACCTTGAACGGTGGTGAGCGGGACAGGCGGTTCGCCTGCCTCGGAAACCCGAAGCAGACCTGCCGCGTTGTTCGGAGAAAAGATGATGACCCCGTCGGCGTTCCACGCCCCTCCGCGGCCGGCTGGTGCATCGCACAAGGACTGCACCGGTCCGCCCGCCACGCTGACGGTTTTCAGTTTGCCAGTGGCGAAAAAACCGATTGTGCGGCTATCGGGTGACCAGAAAGGCAGGATGGCGTTCTCGGTACCGGCAAGCGGCTGCGCATCGCCCCCGTCGAATGACCGCACCCATAGAAAAGCCGACCCTCCCCCGGCGCTGCCGGCGGCGACGAACGCCACTCGCCGCCCGTCCGGAGATAGAACGGAGACGAGCTGATTGGTGCCGTTGCTCAGCGTCACATTTTGCGGAGGCGAGACCGTAAATCGAGTCGACCACCCTTCGACTGGTGTGCTCCGGAAGTATGGAACGGCGAGACCAATCGACGTAGCGAAGAGCACAGCAGCGAGCGCCCAAGCGACGGGGTCACGTCGCCTTCCGGAACCCACGGCGGTCGAAGAACCAGCGGCAACGGTCGCCGGTGACTGGGCTGTCAGCGCCTCATCGATCTCAAGTCGAGCGTCAGCGATGTCGGCAAGGCGTCGCTTTCGGTCTTTTTCCAGACATCGACGCAGGAGCGTGCGAATCGATTGCGGCATGCTCGCTGGCAACTCGTTCCAGTCGGCGTCCTTCGTCAATACGAATGCCAGCGTCTCCGACACATCTTCACCGGCGAAGACGCGCCTGCCGGTCAGCATTTCGTAGAGGACGCATCCGAACGCGAAGATGTCTGCGCGTTTGTCGACCGCGCGTCCCCTTGCCTGTTCTGGCGCCATGTAGGATGCGGTTCCGAGCAGCAGTCCGACGCCGGTCATCATTGAGACGTTCGCAATCGTCGGCGAAAGCGACAACGCATTCGGAGCGTTGCCTGGGTTCTCCACGTTCGGCTCGCTCAGTTTGGCCAGGCCGAAATCGAGAACCTTGACGGTGCCGTCGGGCCGTACCTTGATGTTGCCGGGCTTCAGATCCCGGTGGATGACGCCATGCTCGTGCGCGGCGTCGAGCGCGTCGGCGATCTGACGGGCAGTCGAAAGCGCTTCGCCCACCGGAATCGGTCCCGCGGCGATTCGGGCCGCGAGCGTCGGTCCTTCGACCAGTTCGAGCACCAGTGCCTGCGCATGATCGGTATCCTCGCGCCCGTAGATCGCCGCGATGTTCGGATGATTCAGCGAGGCGAGCAGTTCCGCCTCGCGCTTCAAGCGGGCGGCACGATCGAGATCGAGCGCGAATTGCTCCGGAAGGAGTTTGAGCGCGACCTCACGATTCAGCTTGAGATCGCGCGCTCGGTAAACCTCGCCCATGCCGCCGGCTCCGAGCAGCGCAATCACCTCGTACGACCCGAAACGAGTACCGGGCGCGAGAGACATGGATGTGGGGGTGCCCGCGCCCGGATTATATGAACAAACATCATTTCCTCGTGAACCTCGTGCCCTTCGTGGTTGGATATTGTCGTCGTGCCGTTCGTGGATTTGTCTTCGTGGCCTTTGTTACAGGACGTGAAGAGCGCACAACCGCGAGTCTACGCAGTCATGCAGCCCTCGCCGATGCTGCGGCATCCGCTGCTGGAGCGGTGGCTTGGTTGCGAAGCATGGGTGAAGCACGAAAATCACAATCCGACTGGCGCGTTCAAGATTCGCGGCGGCCTGAATCTGGTCGCACAGCTCTCTGCCGACGAGCGTCGTCGAGGCGTGATCAGCGCCAGTACCGGCAATCACGGCCAGTCGATGGCGTTTGCCAGCCGGATGCATGGCGTGCGGTGCCGCATCCTCGTGCCGTGCGGCAACAACCCTGACAAGAACGCCGCCATGCGCGCTTACGGTGCCGAGGTTGTCGAATATGGCCGCGACTACGACGAGGCGCGCCTGAAGGTCGAAGAGCTGGCCGCCGTCGAAGGGTGGCGCTACGTCCATTCCGCCAACGAGCCGCACCTCATTGCAGGTGTGGGCACGTACACACTCGAAATGTTCGAGCACGATTCCGATCTCGATTACGTGTTCGTGCCGATTGGCGGCGGCAGCGGCGCGGCAGGATGCTGCATCGTACGGGGCGCGGTATCGCCGTCGACCAAGGTGATCGGTGTGCAGGCGTCAGGAGCTGACGCGTTCACCCGTTCGTGGCGAGGTCCCGAGCGCGTCGCGGCAGACCGCGTGAACACGTTCGCCGAAGGAATGGCGACCCGCGTCACCTTCGATCTGACGTTCGCGATCCTGAAGGAGATGCTGGATGACATCGTCGTCCTCGACGAGCCGGAGCTCGAAGAGGGCGTCCGCGCCGCGCTGCGCTACACGCACAACCTGGCGGAAGGATCCGGGGCGGCTCCGCTGGCGGCGGCGAAGAAATACGGACAGAAGCTCGCGGGGAAGAAGATCGCGTGCGTCATGACCGGCGGAAATCTCGATCTCAAGACGCTCGGCCGGATCGTCGCCGGCGCTTAGCGGCCGTTCGAAGCGCCGCGCTGCGACTCTTCAAGTTTGTTCACCCACTCTGGAACTTTGACGGCCTGTGGGTTCGGATCGAGTCCACACGGTTCTGGAACGTCGGCGGAATCGGCTAAACGCTCCGAACGAATGTCGCGCAGCTCGTAATGGACCGAGCAGCCGAAATGCACTGGCTCTTGTCCGAACGCGACCATTGTGCCGTCATCGGCGAAGTGCCAGAGGAAGATTGGCAGGTCGCTTCCTGTAAATCGATGCGTTCGACCGTCTGCGTAGACCACAAGGGTCAGCGGAATTTCATACGACGTGCAGCAGTTTGGGTAGAACACGCGTGAACCCACCGCCCGCCGGTCCCTCGAGAGCACAGGCGTTTCAAAGTACGCCCGCTGCGTTTCAACAGATCGCTTGTCGTCAGATTTCGCGACGACTATCTGACGTCCGTTTGTCGTCATGATGTGCAGGTCGCCGTCGTTGCCGAGGGTCGCGGCCTCGTAGACCTCTCCCCGTTGCTCTAGTGCTGTCGCCACGCCGACACCACCCGCCGCAATCATCGTCCAAACGAACGTTGCAAAGTATCGAGAGGTCATGAGCTTCACGTCTTGCGGACATTTAATTATGTCGGTTCCAGGGCACCTTCGCGTTAAGGCGCGAATGGCGATATACAATCCGCGCGGAGGACGCCGATGGTCGATCTCTTCAGACGCAAGATACTGAAAACGGGTGCCGCGGCGACCGCGATTGCTGCCGCAAAGAACGCGTTTGCGCAGCAGCCGGCTGCGGCTGGCGGTTCCTTCTTCGAGAAGGGGCCGGTTCGGATCCATTACCAGGAGGCCGGGCGAGGGTTTCCGCTGCTGCTCATCGCCGGCGGTGGGTTGAACTCGGCGATCACCGGACTGAAGAATCCGTTTGATTGCTTCGGGGAGTTCCAGGGCGAGTACAGGTGTGTTGCCGCGGACCTCCGCAACGCCAACACCGGTCAATCGTCGGGGCCCGTCGACGTCGATCGGCCGTGGGATTCACACGCCGATGACCAACTGGCCCTGATGGACCACCTGCGCATCGATAAGTTCGCCGTGATGGGCTTCTGCATCGGCGGACCGTTCATCTGGAACCTGTTGAAGCGTGCGCCGAATCGTGTCGTGGCGGCGGTGCTGGCGCAGCCGGTCGGGTTCAGACCCGAGATGCCCGGCGTGCTCTACGACGGCAGCAAAACCGGCTGGGCACCTGAGTTCCTCAAACGTCGGTCCGACGTCGCCGCCGACGCGGTCGAGAAATATCTGACGAAGATGTTCCGCACGAATGCCGACTTCGTCTTCACGGTCACGCGCGACTTCGTGCGCAGTTGTCAGACACCCGTGCTGATCCTTCCCGACGATGTCCCGGCGCATCCGATGGCGGTCGCGATGGAGGCGGCGCAGCTCGCGCCGAAATCCGAAGTGAGTCTCTATCCGTGGAAGCAGCCGCCCGAGCGGATTCCGATCGCGGTACGGCAGATCAAGTCGTTCCTCAAGGCGCATCGGACCGCTTCTTCGTAACCACGAAGGCAACCTTCGGCTGCAAGGCACGAAGCCTACGAAGAGCCTTTAATAAAGGTTCTTCGTGACCTTCGTGGTTAAGCGCCAAGCAGCTGTTGCGCCTTCCGAAACACGCTCTCCATCATCGGCGCTGTCAGCTTGCCCGTGTTGGTGTTCTGCCGACTCGGGTGAAAGCAGCCGACGAGTGTCGGCAGTTCATCTTTGAACCTGACGATCTCGCCGTGGCCGAACTGTGGCCGTGGTGACAACGTGACGCCACGCCGTTTGAGTAGCTGCAGCCACGCATCGAAGCCGATCTTGCCGAGCGCAACGACGACACGCACGCGGGGCAGATGACGGAGCTCCACTTCGAGGTGATCGAGACAGCGCGCAATTTCCTCGGGGAGCGGTTTGTTGTCCGGCGGTGCACAGCGGACGGCCGAGAGGATGTATGCGTCTGTGAGATGTAATCCATCATCGGTTCGCTGCGATGTAGCGATGTTCGAAAAACCGGTGCGGTGGAGAGCTGACATCAGGAAATCGCCGGAACCGTCTCCTGTGAAGACTCTGCCCGTGCGATTTGCCCCGTGTGCTGCGGGTGCAAGCCCGACCAGCAGCAGTCGCGCATTCGGATCGCCGAAGCCGGGCACGGGTAATCCCCAGTACGCGTCGAAACGGTGTGCGCGTTTCTTCTCCGTTGCCACGCGGTGGCAGTACTGACGCAATCGCGGACAGCGTTCACACGCAACAATGGCGCGATGAACCTCAGCGAGAGTCGACAGTAGATTGGCGCTGGACGGTTTCACGTTGATGACTGGCGCTACAATTGAAGGTTGTTCGTATCGGATTCTAGAGGATTAATGCGGAACACTGCCCCGAAAGACGCGGCCGAGCTCGAAGCGCTCGAAACTCGTGAATGGCTCGAGTCGCTCGACTACGTGCTGCAGTCCGGTGGGCCCGCACGGGTCAGTCGTCTGCTGCGTGAGCTCGCCACCCACGCGCAACGGAACGGCGTCAGGCAGCCGTTCACCGCAAACACACCGTACATCAACACCATTCCCGCGGCGGAAGAACCACCCTTGCCGGGCAGCCGCGAGATCGAACGTCGCATCAAGAGCCTCGTTCGGTGGAATGCGCTGGCGATGGTTGTCAAGGCAAACAAGGCCGAAGATGGTATCGGCGGTCACATCTCGACCTACGCGTCGGCCGCGACTTTGTACGAGGTCGGGTTCAATCACTTTTTCAAGGGCAAGGGCGACAATCACGACGGCGACATCATCTTCTTCCAGGGACACGCGTCACCCGGAATTTACGCGCGCGCGTTCGTGGAAGGGCGAATTCCGGCGGAAAAACTCGAGAACTTTCGCCGTGAGCTGAAACCGGGCGGCGGACTGTCATCGTACCCGCACCCCTGGCTGATGCCTGACTTCTGGGAATTCCCGACCGTCTCGATGGGGCTCGGTCCGATCATGGCGATCTATCAGGCGCGCTTCATGGGTTACCTCGAGGATCGCGGCCTGAAGAAACGCTCCGATTCGAAGGTGTGGGCGTTTCTCGGCGACGGCGAGACCGACGAACCGGAAGCGCTCGGCGCGATCACCCTTGCCTCCCGTGAAAAGCTCGACAACCTGATTTTCGTCATCAACTGCAACCTGCAGCGCCTCGACGGCCCCGTGCGAGGCAATGGTCAGATCATCCAGGAGCTCGAAGCGGTCTTCCGCGGCGCCGGCTGGAACGTCATCAAAGTAATCTGGGGCAGCGAATGGGATCCGCTGCTCGAAAAGGACAAAGACGGTCTGCTCGTCAAGCGCATGGGCGAGGTCGTCGATGGCGAATATCAGAAGTACGCGGTCGAGTCGGGCGCATATGTCCGCGAACACTTCTGGGGCAAGTATCCGCAGCTTCTGGAGATGGTGAAACATCTCTCAGACGAGCAGCTGAAGAAACTCACGCTCGGCGGTCACGATCCGATCAAGGTGCACGCCGCCTACAATGCCGCCGTCAGCACGACCGGCCAACCCACGGTCATCCTCGCGCGCACGATTAAGGGTTACGGCATCGGCGAAGCCGGTGAGGGCAAAAACATCACGCATCAGCAGAAGAAGCTGAACGAGGAGGAGCTTCGCGCGTTCCGCACACGCTTCGGCATCCCCATCGCCGATGCGGAAGTCGCGAAGGCACCCTTCTATCGGCCGCCGGACAACAGCCCGGAAGTGACCTACATGCTGGAGCGGCGCAAACAGCTTGGCGGGTTCGTGCCGCGGCGGATCACCACAACCGAGCCGTTCAAAGCCGACAACCTTCACGACTGTTTCACGGAGTTCGAGAAGGGCACCGAAGGACGCAAGGCATCCACGACGATGGTGTTCGTGCGGATGCTGGCGAAGATGCTGAAGGACAAGGAAATTGGTGAGTTGATCGTCCCAATCGTTCCGGACGAGGCGCGCACCTTCGGCATGGAGGCGCTGTTCCGTCAGGTCGGCATCTACTCTCACGCAGGCCAGCTCTACGAGCCGGTCGACATGGACACGCTTCTGTACTACAAGGAAGCGAAAGAAGGACAGATTCTCGAAGAGGGGATCACCGAAGCGGGGTCGATGTCATCGTTCATCGCTGCCGGTACGGCCTACGCGACGCACGGCATCAACACCATCCCGTTCTTCATCTTCTACTCGATGTTCGGCATGCAGCGGATCGGCGATCTGGTATGGGCCGCCGGCGATTCGCGCACGCGCGGCTTCATGCTCGGCGGCACAGCTGGACGGACAACGCTGGCAGGCGAAGGCCTGCAGCATCAGGATGGCCACAGCCATCAGTTCTCGCTCGCCGTGCCGAACCTGGTCTCCTACGACCCGGCGTTTGCGTACGAAATCGCGGTGATCATCGAGGAAGGCATCCGCCGCATGTATGTGAACGGCGAGAGCATCTTCTACTACATCACCGTCATGAACGAGCAGTACGAGATGCCGCCAATGCCTGCCGGCGTGCGTGAAGGCATTCTGAAAGGTGTCTATCGCTTCAAGGCGTCGGAGAGGAAGGACAGCAAGCTGAGCGCGCAACTACTCGGCAGCGGCGCCATTCTGCCAGAGGTAATCAAAGCCGCGAAGGTGCTCGAGGAGCAGTACGGCGTGGCTGCGGACGTCTGGAGCGTCACCAGCTACCAGGAGCTCTATCGGGAAGGGCACGCGGTCGAGCGCTGGAACCGCCTCCATCCCGACCAGACGCCTCGAGTGCCGTACGTGAGGCAGTGCTTCGAGGGCACGGAAGGCCCTATCGTTGCAGCCTCCGATTACGTGAAGGCGTTGCCCGACGCGATCGATCGCTGGCTGCCGCGCCCGCTGGTGTCGCTCGGGACCGACGGCTTCGGGCGCAGCGAGAACCGCGCGGCGTTGCGTGACTTCTTCGAAGTCGATTGCCGCTTCGTTGTTGTCGCCACGCTGAGTGCGCTGGCAGGCGACGGCAAGATCGATGTCGCCATCGTCAAGACGGCGATCAAGAACCTGAACATCAACACTGACAAGCCAAACCCGGCAAATTCCTGATGCAGGAATTCAAAGTTCCCGAGCTGGGAGAAAACGTCGAGCAGGGCGACGTCACGCGGGTGCTCGTCAAGGTCGGCGACACCATTTCCCGTGAGCAGCCGGTCGTTGAACTCGAAACCGACAAGGCGACCATCGAAGTGCCTTCTTCCGTCGCCGGTGTCGTGAAGGACATCAAGGTCAAGGCCGGCGACAAGGTGAAGGTCGGCGCGGTGATTTTGACCGTGGACGATGGTTCGACGTCGGTCGGCACGGGAAACGGCGCGGGCGCTTCTGCCGCCGCTCCCGCTCCGAAGCAGGAACCAAAACCAGAGTCCAAGCGGCCAGAGAAGGCAGCCGAGAAGGTCGTCTCGATGCCCAAGCGCGAAGCGGCATCGCCAGAACAGCCGCGCGCTGCTGCTGTCCCGCCGGAACCGGCGAAGGCGCACACACCGCCGGTTCGGAGCGGTGAAGTGCCTGCGGCGCCCTCAGTGCGCCGCCTCGCGCGCGAGATTGGAGTGGACATCAATGAAGTCCACGGCAGCGGCCCTGGCGGGCGCATTTCCGACGAAGACGTCAAAGAGCACGCCCGACGCATTCTGAGCAGCGTCCCCTCAACTTCGCTCGGGGCAGGTGGCGCGTCTGCACGCCCCGCCGGCGCGCCTGCGCCGGTGTCGCTTCCGGACTTCGAGAAGTGGGGGCCGGTCGAGCGGCAGCCGATGTCGAACATCCGGCGCAAGACCGCCGAGCATCTGAGTCACGCCTGGAACACGATTCCGCACGTCACGCAGTTCGACAAGGCAGACATCACGCCGATGGAGGAGCTGCGCTCGAAGTTCCGCAAGCAGGTGGAGCAGGCGGGCGGCAATCTCACGGTGACGGCGGTGCTCGTCAAAGTGCTCGCCGCAGCAGTCAAGCAGTTCCCGCAGTTCAATTCGTCGCTCGATGTCGAGAACGGCGCGATCGTTTACAAGAAGTACATCAGCGTCGGCGTCGCCGTGGATACGGAGTTCGGGCTGCTCGTTCCGGTGATCCGCAACGTCGACCAGAAGAACATCACCCAGATTGCCGTCGAACTCCACCAGCTCTCCGAGAGAGCGCGCGGAAAAAAGCTGACGCTCGAAGAGATGAGCGGCGGCGGCATCAGCATCTCGAACCTTGGCGGGATTGGCGGGACCTACTTCACGCCGATCGTCAACTGGCCCGAGGTCGCGATTCTCGGCGTGTCGCGCGGAATCCTGGAGCCCGTGTGGAGAAAGGACACATTTGAACCGCGGCAGCTGCTCCCTTTGTCGCTGTCTTATGACCACCGCGTGATTGACGGCGCGGACGCGATGCGGTTCCTGCGGTGGGTGGTGCAGGCCATCGAACAGCCCTTCCTCCTCTCGCTCCTCGGCTGACATGACGCGCGAATCCACACAACTGGCCGTCCTCGGCGCCGGTCCGGGTGGCTACGCCGCGGCGTTCTATGCCGCGGACCTCGGGATGCAGGTGGCTCTCGTTGACATGGAGCGCAACCCCGGCGGCGTCTGCCTGTACCGCGGCTGCATTCCGTCCAAGACGCTGTTGCACGTGGCAAAGGTCATCGACGAATCGCGCCACGCGAGCGCATGGGGTGTGACCTTCGCGGAACCGAAAATCGATATCGACAAACTGCGCGCGTTCAAACAGGCGGTCGTCGATAAGCTCACGAGCGGCGTCGGTCAGGTTGGCCGCATGCGGAAGGTGAAGTTCATCCAGGGGCGGGCGACGCTCACGGGGCCGACGTCGATGACGATCGCCGGCGCGAACGGAGAGACGGAGCTGCAGTTCGAGCACTGCATTCTGGCCACCGGATCCAGCCCGACGCAGATTCCCGCGCTTGCGCTGGACAATCCGCGAATGATGGATTCGACCTCGGCGCTCGACATCCCTGATGTGCCGAAATCGCTGCTCGTGATCGGAGGCGGCTATATCGGACTCGAGCTCGGGACCGTCTACGCCACTTTGGGCAGCAAAGTGTCGGTGGTGGAAATGACCGGCGGGCTGCTGCCCGGCGCGGACCGCGATCTCGTGGCCGTGCTGCAGAAGCGCGTTGAAAGGCTGTTTGCCGCGATCATGTTGAACACGAAGGTCGTCAAACTCGCGGACGACAAGAACGGTATCAAGGTGACGTTTGAACCGGCCTCCGAACAATCCTTCGATCGCGTGCTCGTGGCGATAGGCCGCCGTCCGAATTCGAAAATACCGGGCCTCGACAAGACCGCGGTCAAGATCGACGCCAAAGGATTCATCGAACATGATGGCCAGCGCCGCACCGCGGAGCCGACGATCTTCGCGATTGGCGACGTCGCCGGCGAGCCGATGCTCGCACACAAGGCTTCTCACGAAGCACGCGTCGCCGTCGAAGCGATTCAGGGGCACAAGGCGGTGTTCGAACCGCGTGCGATCCCGGCCGTGGTATTCACGGACCCTGAGATCGCGTGGACAGGCCTCACGGAGGCTCAGGCGCTGGCGGAGGGACGCGACATCGAGATCGCGAAGTTCCCGTGGGGTGCGCTAAGCCGTGCGATTACTGTAGACAGGCCAGAAGGTGTCACCAAACTCGTGCTCGACAGCACGACTGGACGCGTGCTCGGTGTCGGAATCGTCGGATCGGGCGCCGGCGAACTGATTGGCGAAGCGACGCTCGCGATCGAAATGGGTGCAACCGCGGAGGACATGAAGCTGACGATTCATGCGCATCCGACGCTGTCAGAAGGGTTGATGGAAGCGGCCGAAGTGTTCTTCGGCCAGAGCACGCACGTGTACAAACCCAGACGGAAGTAGAACAGGGAACGGGATAGAATTCCAAGGGAGTTGCGGATGAAGAAGGCTCTTGCTGCGACGGCGGTCCTGGTTTTTGCGGCCGGCCTGTGTCTGCGACTGCAAGCGCAGGGCGCGGCAGCGCTAGCGTCACCGGCCGGGCAGCTCGATTACGACGTCTTCAAGACAAAGATTCAGCCGATCTTCCTGACACCACGACCGGCCAACGGCAATGCTCGATGTGTGGCGTGTCACGCGCGCGGTGCGGGCGCGTATCTCGAGCCGCTGCCGCCGGGCGCGGCGACGTGGACCGAAGACCAATCGCGGCGCAATTTCGATCGCGTCGCGCGGCTGGTGGTTCCTGGTGAACCACTCAAGAGCATCCTGCTGACGAATCCGCTCGCCACCGACGCGGGCGGCTCGCCATGGCACGAGGGCGGCAAACACTGGATTTCGCAGACCGATCCGGAATGGCAGACGCTGAAGGCGTGGGTCTCGACGAAACCCACTGCGCCAGCAACATCGTCGACGACGACAGCCGCGGGACCACGTCTGAACTACGAAACATTCAAGGCCAAGATTCAGCCCATCTTTCTCGTGACACGCGCAGCCAATGGGAACGCCCGATGCGCGGCCTGTCACGCGCGTGGTGCCGGTGCGTATCTCGAGCCGTTGCCACCAGGGGCAGCGATGTGGACGGAAGACCAATCGCGCCGGAATTTCGATCGCGTTTCGCGCCTCGTTGTCCCGGGCGAGCCACTCAAGAGCATCCTACTGACGAACCCGCTGGCGACAGAGGCTGGTGGTTCGGCGTGGCACGAGGGCGGCAAGCACTGGATGTCGCAGGATGATCCGGAGTGGCAGACGCTTGCCTCATGGGTGCGCGGTTCGTGAGGACACGCCGAAGATTTCTCGGGCATGCCGTCCTTCTGCTGGTCGGTGCGTCAGCGATAGTGCGCCGCGCATGGGCGCAGGCGTACGAGTACGTGCGGTATGCAAAACTCTCGCGGCCAGTCATAGTGCCGCTTGACGATCTGACGAGCCCGGGCAAAGCATTTCCATTCACGGCGGAAGGGATGACGCTGCCGACGGCCGCCCAACCGAATCAACCCGTTCGAATGAACGGCATGGTGGTGCGGACCTCCAAAGGCGACAACTCGCCTGATCGATTCAAGGCGCTCTGCTTGAAATGTCCGCACGAAGGATGCGACGTCGAGTTCATCGGCGACGCGAGCCGCGTGCCGGAGGAAGTCACGACGGCAATCGGCAAGGTGAGCGACCCCGTTTATATCTGCCCGTGCCACAACAGCACGTTCAAGATCGAGGACGGCTCAAAGCTGTTCGGTCCGGCGCCGCGGGGGCTGTGGCGCTTTCACGTCACCGCCATCAGCGAGATGGCCGTTGAAATCGGCGAGGTCGAGGAGGACGCACTCCTCGTGGTCTAACCGCTCGAGTAGGAGGCTCATGATGTCAGGTAGCTCTCATCGCCGCGGGTGGGCGCTGTTGGTGATCGCAGTCGTCGCGGTCGTTGCCGCAGCATCGCTCCACGCAGCCACGACGGGGAAGGTCATCATCATCCAATCGAACTCGGCGGGTGACCGTGTGACTCTGATCGATCCGACCACCGACACCGTCGTCGGGGATATCACCGGCATCGAAGTGGGCCACGGTGTGGCGCCCTCGCCGGATGGCACACGCATCTACGTTACCAATGAATCGCTCGCGACGGTGGACGTGGTTGACGCGGCGACCTTGAAGATTACCAAGCGCATCCCGCTGACCGGGCCGCCCAACAACATCGCGATCCGCAAGGACGGGCTTCGCGTCTACGCGGCCATTACGGGCGCCAACGGCGGCGTCGACATCATCGACACGCAGAAGCTCGAGAAGATCAAATTCATCCGCGTACTCGGCGGCGTCCATAACCCGATCGTGACGCCCGACAGTAAGTTCGTCGTCGCCGGTTCGATCGGCGGCGCCCTGGCAACGGTGATCGACACACAGCTCGAGCGGCCGATCTGGTCGATCCACTTCGGCGACGGCGAAGGCGTCCGGGTGTTCTGCTTCGACTGGAATCCGGACGGCTCCACGCGGCGGATGTTCGTCCAGCTCTCCAATTTCCACGGCTTTGCGGTCGTCGACTGGGAGAAGCGGCGCGAAGTGCAGCGCATTACGCTTCCGTCGATTCCCGAAGCCGAACGGAACAAGGAAGGCATCCAGGGCGCGCCCGCCCACGGCATTCTCGTCTCGCCCGACGGCAAGCAGCTGTGGACGACGAGCAAGTGGAACAGTCGCGTGTACGGCTACTCGATTCCGGACCTGAAGTATCTCGGCGAAGTGAAGGTTGGTCTCGTTCCCGACTGGATCACGTACACGCCGGACAGCAAGAAGCTGTACGTCGCCAACGCGCACGATAACAACGTGTCGGTTATCGATCTCGTAGGGCGGAAAGAAATCACGAAGATCAAGGTCGGCCAGATTCCGAAGCGCAACAGCACCGGCATCTTTCCGGTGCTCGGGACCGGTACAGGCACAAACTGAGGTCCCGGCATCTGGTCCCGGCGTGCACAGGCTCGAGGAACATGATGACGAAGGCATTCCTGCTTGCAACGGTGATGGCCTTGACGGCGGCAAGCGTCGACGCGCAACAAGTCACGGGCACGGTGGACAGCCACCTCGCCGCGTCAAAGGCGGCGGCTGGGACGCAGTTCACGGCGTTGCAACAGCGCGTGTGCGAGTCAGCGATCCCTGCTCCTCCGAGGGCGGGTGTGGCGGGTGAGGCCGGTAGGGCGGGTGGGGGAGCACGTCAGGCGGGTCCGCCGCCGGCGTCGCAGTGGCACGCCGAACCCGCGAAGGGTATCGACAACCGGTATTTAGTCGCGATGACCGAATACTCCGCGTGGGCCCGGACAACCTCGCAGGTGATCATCGTCATCGACACGATCTTCGACTACTCGGTCGAGGATGAAGTGGTCAATGGCCTCAAGAAGCTTGGTCTGAACCCGGCCGATATCAAGTACGCGCTCGTCAGTCACGCCCACACGGATCACATTGGCGGAGCCAGGTACCTGCAGGAGCATTTCGGCGCGAAAGTCGTCATGTCGAAGGAGGATTGGGACTTCGCCGACCGCACGATCCCGGAACGTATTCGCCCGAAGCGCGACGTCGAAGCCAGCGATGGCGACAAGCTCACGCTTGGCGACACGACGATCACGCTGCACCTCACGCCAGGACACACGCCGGGGACGCTCTCGAGCATCTACCAGGTGAAGGATCGCGGCCGGACGCACACCGTCGCGACGTGGGGCGGGACCACCATTCAGGGCGGCCGGCCCGAGACGTACCTCGCCTACATTGCGTCGGCGGATCGGTATCGCGATATCGTCAAGAAGTCGGGTGCCGACATCGTTCTATCGAACCACACCGCGTACGACAACACACCTGCCAACGTCGCGAAGCTGGCGACGCGCAAGCCGACGGATCCGAATCCATATGTGGTCGGCAACGACGCAGCGCTTCGCTACATCACGACGGCGGAGGAGTGCGCGAAAGCCGGATACCTCGCCGCGACGAAAGTTGCGGGACAAACCAGCCGCTAATAAAATTACGGATTGGGCTCTGCTTCCATTTGTGATTAGTGATTGTGATTCGTGATTGGAACCCTTCGGTTCCTGCGAGTCGGCGTTCACGGATCACAAATCGCACATCACAAATCATCAGGAGGTTGGATGCAGGTCATTCCGGTGACAGATGTGTCGCGCGGATTCGGATCGACGCGCCGCCGCGATGCATGGTGGGTTGCACCGCTGGCCGTGTTTCTTGGTCTCGGTACGTTCCTCGTGTATTCAACCTGGGCGGCCTTTCAGAACGCGAACTACACGTTCGGACCGTATCTGTCGCCGTTTTACGCGCCCGTTCTCTGGGCCTCACCGGACTATCCTGCCGGTCTGGAGCACGCCTGGTTCGGCGCCAGGCCCGCCTGGTTCCCCGCGTTGCTCCCGTTTTCCCCAGCCCTGTTCATTCTTCCGTTTCCCGGACTGTTCCGCCTGACCTGCTATTACTACCGCGGCGCGTACTACAAGGCGTTCTGGGCGGATCCGCCGTCGTGTGCCGTCGGTGAGCCCCGCAAAACCTATTGGGGCGAGCAGTCATTCCCGCTCATTCTGCAGAACGTCCATCGGTATTTCCTCTACATCGCATGCATTTTTGTGTTTCGGCTCGCTTACGACCTGTGGCCCGACACGGGCTGGCGATAGGCGGCCGGCCGGCCCTCGTTCGGACTCGCCTACCGCACCGTCCTCCTACCCGCCAAGTCAGCG
>JACXTT010002141.1_pt1 | contig 31638 bp, 28 predicted proteins | sample 9270951 | NCBI WGS metagenome assembly JACXTT01 (sample SAMN15532306, study PRJNA645909) | rock metagenome | isolation source: weathered quartz diorite | place: Puerto Rico | collected 2017-06-21
GCAGGCTGAAGCGCTTGCCCTTGGTGCCGGCCGACAGCAGGACGGCGGCCATGGAAGCGGCCTGGCCGACGCAGAAAGTTACGATGTCGGGCCGCACGAATCGCATGGTATCCAAAATGGCAAGGCCGGACGTAATGGAACCACCGGGCGAGTTGATATAGATCGAGATATCCCTTTCCGGGTCCTCTGCTTCGAGAAACAATAACTGCGCGATGATCAAATTAGAAACCGCATCATCAATGGGCGTGCCGAGAAAGATAATATTCTCCTTCAACAGCCGCGAGTAGATGTCGTATGCGCGCTCGCCCCTGGATGTCTGCTCGACCACCATGGGGACCAGAACGGAGTGACCCATTAGATTGCTTTCCTCAGCTTTCTTTCAGAAAATCAGTTTGACTTTTTGACAACAAGGCGTTTGGCCCGGCGTGGCTTCTCAATGAGCCGGCGCTTTTGTTCGAGCGCCTTGGCCAAATCCGCGATCGTATTACGCCCTAAGTAATCCATGATACGCGAACGGAGCGCTTTCCACGAGTCGTGCAGCGGGCAGGGCATTTCATCGGAGCACTCGGAGAGGCCGGCAGCACATTGTTGATATTCGACCAGACCATCCAGCGACTCGACAATATCGACCAGGCGTATGTCATCCGCTTGAACACGCAGCGCGAATCCGCCGGTGGGCCCCTTGCTGGACCGCAGTAAGCCCTTGCGAGCCAGCTGCTGCAGAATCTTGGCAAGGAAGTGGGCGGGAATATTTTCCTCGGCGGCGATATTCTTCACCATGGTGTACTGCCCATCGGGAACTTGAGCCAGGTGCACGAAAGCGCGGATCGCGTATTCCGAAGAGCGGGAATAGATCATGAGCGAATACCTGGATCTTCATTCTACCGCGAGGGCGCGCCGAGGCCCGGTCATCTGCGCTGGCGGATATAATCGGGCGGAACTAGCAGGGATAATGCATCCGGCGCGAGCGACATCTCCGCCGGCAACGGCCCGGCATATTCACCATCCACCTGGATGTGGACGCGGCGGTCGGCCGGGTCGGATACGCGAACGTGGCGTGCCGTCAGATAGGTGACGCCGCGCATGCCCGCCAGCCGGCTGCCGATCATGCCGCAGAGATATTTCAGGTAGGGCAGGGAAGATTGCCCGCGAAATAATACTACTTCGAAGCGGTCGTCGAGCAGACTGGCGTCCCGGGCGATTTCGAAGTCCCCACCGTAATTGCGCACGCGGCTGACGAGCGCGAACGAACACATCGCTTGCGTGGCGCCGTCGAGCTCGACCGCGAACTCCGGGAATCGCCGGAAGGCCTGGCCGAATCCGCTGAGCCAGTAGGCGCCCTTTCCGAAGCGCTGCTTCAATCGCGAATTCAGGCCATATACAATTTGCGCGTCGAAGCCCGCGCCGGCCATGGAGAGAAAGTAACGTGATTTACGCCCGGAATCGAGCCGGCCGAGGGCAATGCGCCGCGCGACACAATGTGGAATCAACCCGGCGGCCCGCTCGAGATCATGTCCCAGACCGATTTCGGTGGCGAGCACATTGGCTGTGCCTGCCGGAAGAATGCCGAGCGGAACCGAAGAGCCAGCCATGCCGTCCAGAACTTCGTTGACGGTTCCGTCACCGCCGGCAACCAGGAGGAGCTCCGCGCCCGCGTCAATAGCAGCACGGGCCATAGTTCCAGCGGCGGCGGGGCCGGTTGTGGGGCTAGCCGTGATCGCGTAACCGGCCTGAGCGAGAATTACTTTCGCGCGCTCCAGCCGGTTGCGTCCCCTGCCGCGAAGACGGCCCGCAACAGGATTGTAAATAAGGGTTGTTTGCCGAGAGGTTATGGGAGAATCCGTGGCGCACCAGCCATGAGAAGATGCCTGCGTTTTACTCGGATCATTATAATGGGAATCGGATGAAGGCTAAACTCGTGGACGAAGTAGAGGAGCTGAGAAAAACACTCCGCCGTCACGAACATCTCTATTACGTGCTGGATCAGCCGGAAATCAGTGACGCCGAGTATGACGCGTTAATGAACCGGCTGCGGGACATCGAAACCCAGCACCCCGATTTGAGAACGCCGGATTCGCCGACTCAGCGGGTGGGCGGCAAGCCGCGCGAAGGGTTCGTGAAGGTGCAGCACAGCTCTCCCATGCTGAGCCTGGACAATGCGCTGAACGAGGCCGAACTCCGCGCATTCGACGCTCGCGTCCACGAGGCACTCGGGAGTGAACCGTATCACTACGTGGCTGAGCTGAAACTCGACGGTCTCTCGATGGCGGCGCTCTACCGGGAAAACGTGTTTGTTCAGGCGATCACACGCGGGGACGGACGCGTCGGAGAGGATGTCACCGAGAACGCACGCACGATTCGCTCGCTGCCCCTACACACGTCTTCCTCGCTCGATCACTTTGAGGTACGCGGCGAGACAGTGATGCTGTGGCGCGCTTTCGAGAAACTCAACGCGGAGCGAGATGAACGCGGGCTCTCACGCTTCGCCAACCCGCGCAACGCGGCGGCGGGATCCCTACGTGTACTCGATCCGTCGATTACCGCCTCCCGCAATCTGGAGTGCTACACGTATTTTTTGCTGGTGGATGGGCAGAGGTACTATCCGAGCCACTGGGAATCGCTGAATGCGCTGGTCCGGATGGGGTTCAAGGTGAATGTTCACCGGAGGCTGTGCAAGAGCTTCGACGAGCTGCTGGCGTTTTGCAGGGAGTGGGAGTCTAAGCGCGATGACCTGCCGTACGAGATCGACGGCGTGGTTGCCAAGGTCGATTCAATAGACCAGCAGAACCGGCTCGGCTATACAGCAAAGGCTCCGCGCTGGGCGATTGCTTACAAGTACGCGGCGCGGCAGGCGGTTACGACCGTCGAAAACATTGAAGTCCAGGTGGGGCGGACCGGCGCGCTGACCCCGGTGGCGCACCTCACGCCGGTAGAAGTGAGCGGTGTGACGGTTTCACGCGCCACGCTACACAATGAGGACGAGATCGCCAGACTCGGTCTGCAGATCGGCGATGCGGTGGTGATCGAGCGCTCCGGCGACGTAATTCCCAAGGTAGTGCGGGTGCATACGCAAGGTTCCTACCGCCGGCGTTTTCAGATTCCCAGGCATTGTCCTGTTTGCGGCGGCAAGATCGTGCGCGAAGAAGGCGAATCCGCCAGCCGCTGCATCAACACCAACTGTCCGGCGCGCCTGAAGGAATCGATTTTGCATTTTGCTTCGCGTAGCGTGTTAAACATCGATGGCATGGGAGACGTGCTGGTCGACCAGCTCGTGGATCACGGGATGGTCAGTAGTGTGGCCGACATTTACGACCTCACGATCGAGAAGCTGGCGCAGCTCGATCGCATGGGAAGGAAATCCGCCGCCAACGTAATGCGCAACATTGAGAATTCCCGGCAGAGTCCGCTACCGCGTGTCATCCAAGGGTTCGGAATCCGGTTTGTGGGTGAGCGAACGGCCTTATTTCTGGCGGAAGAATTCGGCGATCTGGACAAAATTGCATCCGCCAAGCCGGACGAACTGCAGAAGGCCGAGGAGGTCGGGCCGAAGGTGGCGGAAAGCATCTACCAGTTTTTCCGCGAGCCGCGGAACCAGGAGTTGGTCGAGCGGCTGCGCTCCGCCGGTTTGCAGTTCGAGTACAGGGTCCGGCGAAGACCGACCGGCCCTCTGGCAGGCCTCACTTTCGTTCTCACCGGCATGCTCAGCATCAGCCGTGAAGAAGTGAAGCAACGAATCGAGGCGGCAGGCGGAAAAGTGATTGGCACGGTGAGCAAGAAGACCGACTATGTCGTTGCGGGTGAAGAGCCCGGTTCGAAGCTCGACAAGGCGCGAGAGCTCGGTGTGGAAGTGATCGACGAGAAGAAGCTAATCGATCTGCTGGAACGCGCCTCTTGATTGGGCCGGAGCACGTTGGTATCGAACCTGACATTTCCTACGAAACTTATCAGGCATTCCAGACGTACCAAGAGCCATGAGACTGGTGTTGCTCTGGTTGATCGGGACGTTGAGCGCTTCTGCGCAACTCATTTCGGGCGGCATACGAGGGGGTCTTCCCCTTACAGATTTCTATCAGGTGGTTTCGAGCCCCGGAGCGACCTTGAATTCGACATCGACGCGGTTCATTGTAGGGCCGACGATCGAGCTGCATTTGCCGGGGGGATTCGGCCTGGAGGCCGATGCGCTCTACCGGCACTTCGATTACAGGGCTTCGGCGAACTTGGTAGACGCGTTAGTTAATCTCGGCGCCAGCAGCGGCTGGGAATTTCCGCTTTTGTTGAAGTACAGACTGCCGGGACCTTTCGTAAGACCATTCCTAGATGCCGGGGTGGCATTCGACCGCTGGAGCGGCTTCAAGCAACTTCAGGTACTCGGGGTCACGACCCGATCTGATGTCAGCGGCACCAATACGGGCTTCGTGGCGGGCGCCGGAATCGAGCTGCACACGCCACTGGTCCGGCTTTCACCGGAAATTCGGTACACGCGGTGGGGAGCGAGCAGCATTACGGACGTGAGCGGGGCATTGCGCTCCAATCAGAACCAGGTCGAGATTCTCGTCGGAGTGACATTCTAGCGCGATCGCTTAATTCGAGGCGGCGGCCGTGTTGAGCTTTTCGACGTCGGCGGCTTCTCCGAATCTGATGCCTTGCAAACCGGGGTCGATGCTGCGTAACAGCCCCGTGAGCACGCCGCCCAGGCCGATTTCGAAGAAGCGGTCCACACCTTGGGCCGCGAGGTACCGCACCGACTCTTCCCAGCGAACCGTGTTGGGAATCTGCTCGATCAATCCACTCCGCGCTTCCGGGCCGGTGTGAACCTCGCGCGCCTGCCAGTTGTTGATGAGCGGCCAATCGAGATCGTCGAATGCTGTTGCCTCGAGTTCAGGAATCATGCGCTCCTGCGCGGGCTTCATGAGAGGGCAGTGGAAAGGCGCGCTAACGGCGAGAAGCACCGCCCGTATGGCCCCGGCAGCCTTGGCCAACTCCATGGCGCGGTTAACGGCACCAGCGTGTCCGGCGATCACGACCTGGTCGGGAGCGTTGAGATTGGCCGCAGCGAGAATCTCGCCTTGAGCGGCCTCCTGCAAAACCCCTTCCAGCCGGCCTGGGGGAAGTTTGAGCAGCGCAGCCATGGCGCCTTGCCCCGGCGGGACAGCTTCCTGCATGAACCGGCCACGCTTGCGCACCAGGCGCAGGGCGTCGGTAAAACGAAGCGATCCAGCCGCCACCAGCGCGGAATACTCTCCTAGGCTGTGGCCCGCGACGTAGTCAGGGCGGATGCCGAGTTCCCGCAGGACGGTATAGGCAGCGGTAGAAACCGTCAGCAGTGCAGGCTGCGTGTTCTCGGTGAGTTTTAGGTCTTCCTCGGTACCTTCCACACAGAGCCGTGTAATCGAGAATCCGAGCGCCTGATCGGCCGTCTCGAACACCAGGCGCGCCGCGGGATAGGCATCCGCCAGCGTCCGGCCCATTCCGACGTATTGCGAGCCCTGTCCCGGAAACAGAAACGCCGTCTTACCCATTGGATGAGATTGTATGATGGACGAATGAGTTCCGCTACGTCAACCGGCACTTCCGGAGCGCAGCAAATCATCGATCTGGAGCGCGACTTCCTCCTGCAGAACTATGCCCGCTACCCGCTGGTGCTGGATCGCGGCGAAGGATGCTACGTCTACGATGTGGACGGCAACCGCTATCTCGATTTCATCGCCGGAATCGGCGTCAACGCCCTCGGCCATGCACATCCGCGAATCGTAAATGTGATCCGCGAACAGGCGGGACTGCTGATCCATTCCTCCAATCTTTACTACCACCGTTTCCAGGGAGCGCTGGCAAAACGATTGGCGGAGATCAGCGGACTGAAGCGCTCATTTTTCGCCAACAGCGGAACGGAAGCTATGGAGGGTGCGCTCAAGATGGTGCGCGCTCATGGAAATAAGATCAACGCCGGAAAGATTGAGATCCTGGCGCTCGAGAATTCCTTTCACGGCCGGACGCTGGGCGCGCTTTCCATCACCGGCCAGCCGAAATACCGCCAGGACTTCGAGCCGCTGCTGCCCGGCGTAAAGTTTTTGCCGCAGAATGACATGGCGGCGCTCGAGGGAGCCTTTAGCGAGCAGACAGCGGGCATCGTGATCGAGTGGATTCAGGGCGAGGGTGGCATCTTCCCGATTTCCGACGAATATGGCAGGAAGGCGCGTGAGCTTGCGGACCGGTACGACGCACTACTGGTGTTCGACGAGATTCAGTGCGGCGTGGGCCGTCCGGGAACCTGGTTCGGCTATCAACTGGCCAACCCGGTGGTGCTGCCGGACGTGATGGTAGCGGCCAAACCGCTGGCGTGCGGCCTGCCGCTAGGTGTCATTGTGGCCAATGAAAGGGCCGCAGCAGCGATTGGCGCTGGGATGCACGGATCTACGTTCGGAGGAAGCGCGCTGTCCTGCCGGGTGGCTCTCGAATTTTTCGACATTATGGACGATCTGCTGCCGTCGATTCGGAGCACGGGAGATTACTTCCGCACGCGTCTGGAAGAACTGGCGCAAAAGTACGCTTTCATTCGGCAAGTGCGCGCGCAGGGGCTGATGGTCGGGGTGGATATGAACGTTCCCGGAAAGCAGATGGTGCTGGATGCGCAGGCCCGCGGGTTGCTGATCAACTGCACGCACGATACCGTTCTGCGCTTTCTGCCGCCCTACATCGTGACCGAACGTGAAGTTGATGCCGCGGTCAGAATCCTCGACAGCATCTTCGCCGCGCAGCCGTCACAATAGGTCGTGGCGACGTTTCTGCTCCAGGAGCTTGACGATATCGCCGACCTGCTGAGCGCGGGTACGGTCCGCAATCAGCAACGCGTCCGGAGTATCGATCACCATCAGGTTGTTGGCGCCCAACAAGGCGACCAACTTGGAACCCGCATCGATATAATTGCCGCGGCTGTCGGCGGAAATGATGGTGGAACGCGCCGCATTGCCGTCACGATCTCGGGACAGTAGCTCATACACCGCGTTCCAGCTGCCCACGTCATTCCAGCCGATGTCGTCGCACGCCAACCCTACCACGTTGTTCGCGCGCTCGAGCACCGCATAATCGATCGAGATACTTTCGCACAGCGGGAAGACCTGATTGAGTTTGGCGCTGAAACGCCGGTCGGAGAAAAAGGGCAGGGCAGCCAGAAGCGCAGCGGTCTTGGGCAAGTGCCGGCGCAACTCATCGAGCAGCACATCCGCGCGCCAAAAAAACATACCCGCATTCCAGAAGAAACGTTTCGCGGCGACGTAGCGTGCTGCGGTTCTGGCACCGGGTTTTTCACGGAAGCTGAGCACCCGGACGGGGGCGAGAGTACCCGGGGTGGCGCCGCGCGGAAATTCGATGTAGCCGTAGCCGGTTTCGGCCCATCGAGGCGTAATTCCCAGTACGGCAATCTTTCCACCAGCAGCGGCCCGAAACGCGGCTCGGGCGAATTGTAGGTAACGCCTGGGCCTGGCGATTACGTGATCGGAAGGAAAGACGCCCATTACGGCGTCAGGGTCCTGAGACTGCAGGATGTGGGCAGCCAGGCCGATGGCGGGCGCCGTGTTGCGCTGGACGGGCTCCGCCAGAATCTGGCGCCGCGGAATTCCGGGCAGTTGCCGCACGATCTCATCGCGCAGGTATTCGTTGGTGAGAACCCAGAGACGCTCAGGCGGGATCAGCGGCGCCAGCCGGTCCACGGTGGACTGGATCAGGGACCGCTCCCCGAAGATCGAGAGCACTTGTTTGGCGCGGGCTCGCCGGCTGCGTGGCCAGAACCGCGTACCGCGGCCCCCAGCCAGGATCACGCCGTAGGTGTGCTTCATGACTACTGGATGGGATAACCGTGGATCAGCATGAACGTCCGGCGCCAGCGGGTCTTGGTGAAGAAGTGCTCTAGCAGATCGACCAGGTGATCGATGCCAATAGCCGGGTTCGACAGCGCTTCGGTCGAGGCATCGTATGACCAGTAGATGATCAGGGGTTTGCCAATGATGTTCTCGCGCGGCACAAAACCCCAGTAACGGCTATCGAGCGACGAGTCGCGGTTATCGCCCATTGCAAAATAGTGCCCGGACGGTACGACTACTTCACCGTGCTGCACGTTATTGAGCAGCATCTCCTGCGCCGACGTATACAGGTTCACGTTGGGCAAGCTGGGAAAATTGTCGCGATACGAATCGATGTACTCGGTCTTGTTGTACTTGTAAGGTTCATCAAGCTGATGGCCATTCAAAAATACACGCTTGTTTTCCATCCGGATACGATCTCCGGGAACTCCGAGGACGCGCTTAACGAACGTCTGCCGAATGTCAACAGGGTAGCGAAAGACGATGATATCGCCCCGCTTGACGTCCTCGTAGGGCAACAAATGTTTGGTGAGCGGCCCGGCCGGAGCGTACGCCAGCTTGTCGACGAGCAAATGGTCGCCGATGAGCAGGGTGTCTTCCATAGATCCCGTGGGGATGACGAACGCCTGCACCAGCGTCGTGGTACCGAATAACAGCAGAATAATAGTGACGGTCCATTCGGCAATCACACCCCGTGGGATGTCACCTTTCTGCGGTTGTTTGGTTTGCTCCGGAGCCTGCTCGGCCACGCCGGCGTTGATTTCCTGACTCACAATAGAACCATTGTATCGGAAAGTATAACGAACCAGCCGAGTGGAGCGGCGTTAGCGTTACTGAAACGCGACGATCGGCGGCCGTCGTCTGGTATTCTGTGGAAGCGTGACACCGGCGACTACCATTCCCCTGCATCAGAGACCCTTCGGCGCGGCGCAATCGATGGTTCTGGTCTTCGCTTGCACCGTCCTCGGCGCGGCGGCGCAAATGCTCATGAAAATCGGGCTCAGCCATCTGGGCCACCCGGGTATCGTGGGCTATGTGACAAGCCTGCCGCTGCTAGCCGGTTATTGCCTTTACGGCATGAATACCGTGATGATGATCTTCGCCTTACGCGATGGCGAACTCTCGATTCTCTATCCGATCATTGCCTTGACTTACGTCTGGGTCGCGATCCTCTCGATGGTGTTTTTTCACGAGTCGCTAAATTTCTTCAAGCTGGTAGGCATCTCGGTAGTAATAGCGGGCGTGGCGGTTATGGGCCGGGGGCGGCAGACTTTACGGCAACCGTTTCGAGCCTGTTTACTGTTCTGGTTGGTTTGGTTTCTTGGCTCTTTGGGTCGGTGTTTCTTAAGGCCGGCTCGCAGAAGATCCATGCGGGCCTTCGATACCTCGTGTTGAACGTTCGGCTGGCCGCCGGCGTGGTCTTGTTTCTGACCTCTTCGGTGTTTTATGTTTTGGGGCTCAAGCACGGGGAAGTGTCGGTTCTGTATCCGATGGTTTCGCTGGCCAACGTCTGGACTCTGATATGGTCGCGTCTGTTTTTTAAGGAGCCGATCACACGAGCCAAGACCGTGGGGGTACTGCTGATACTGGTGGGCGTTTTCTTTATCGGCCTAGGGGCGGACGTGCGTTGAGATTCAGACCCTTTCCACCCGGTCGAGGGCCAAGAACTCCTGAATGTGCGGATGGTCGGATTTCTCCAGATCATGCACCGGCCCGAAGAAGATGACCTGTCCCTGGTGCAGAAACACGACGCGGTCGGCGACGCGGTTCATCAGGTCCAGATCGTGCGTCACGACAACCGAGGTGAGCCGCAACTGGCGTTTCAGCCGCAGCATGAGTTCGGCGAGGTGATCGGACATGATGGGGTCCACCATCGTGGTGGGCTCGTCGTACAAAATGCATTCGGGCTGTGCGGCCAAAGCGCGCGCGATGGCCACGGCACGCTTGTATCCAGTGGACAGATCCGCCGGATAGGCATCCCGGGCCTCATAGATATCCACCATTTTCAGCAACCCGTTTACGACGTCTTCTTTGTTCTGCTCGTCATAATCTTCGCGTAATTCCAGCGAAAACAGGACATTTTCGGCGACGCTCAAGGAGTCGAACAACGCTCCGGACTGAAACACCATGGTTACTTTCTTACGGATACGGCGCAGCTCGGACTCGGGAAGGTCGGTTATATCCTCGTGCGCCACGATCACCCGGCCCTTGTCGGGTCGAAGAAAGCCCATGATATGGGCCAGTGTCACGGACTTGCCCACGCCGCTGCGTCCGATGATCGCAACCGTCTGGCCGCCGTCTACGTAGAAATTACTGTCGACCAAAACCGGGTTGTCGAACGTCTTATAAACGTGACGGAATTCAATGTAGTGCGGGAACTGGCCTTCAGTCATGGGAATAATGCGCCCACTCGAGCGCGGTGTTGAGGTTGCGGAAATAGTGGGAATGAGGCACGCGCCACAAATCGAGATCGAGCGCCACCAGGCCGTCGATCACTTTGCGAACGCCCTGGGCGAGCGCACGTCCGATCGCGTCCGCGCAGCGGCGGCGGTATGCGGCGCACAGAGGCTGTGGGAGTCCATCAGAGCTGACCGGAAGCACGGCGTCGGCCCCACCGGCCTCAGCGCGGTCCATAAGGCGGGTGAGAAACTCGGCGGTGACTTCTGGCATATCACAAGCCACAATCAGATTCCACTCGGCCTGCGTGACCGTGAGGGCCGTATAAATGCCAGCGAGGGGGCCACATCCTGGCAGAATGTCCTCCACAACGGGATAACCAAGGTTAGTATAACGGCCAGGATCTCCGATCAAAGTTATGTTGCTTGCGGCCGCATATGCTTCCTCTGCAATAAGTTCCACCAGTGGGCGTCCCTTAAATGGGAGCAGGGCTTTGTCGCGGCCCATACGGGAACTCTTCCCGCCCGCCAGGACAAACGCCGCACGTTTCATAATGGAGAAATGATAACATTGAAGAGTTATGCCGGATGTTAGTCGGGGGGCGCAGAAATAAAACATAAAAATGAGAAATTGTTTTATACTATCTTCGGTGATCACAGCCAGCGCCGTTGCTCTTTCTGCGGGATCGACGCCTGATCAGAGTTCAGTGATGCTCGTGGTTCGCTCGGACGCGCGGACGGGCCGTCTGGTGCGTAGTGTGGTTCGCCCCGGTCACCCCACATCGGATAAAGCCGGGTCGCAGATCGAGTGGCCGATTGAACCTGCCGAGGCGCCGCCGGCTCTTGTCAGAATGGTGGATGCCATCGCGGAGCGGCATGCGGTGGACCGCGATCTGGTCCACTCGATGATCAGAGTGGAAAGCAATTACAACCCTTTGGCTGTTTCCGATAAGGGCGCTCTCGGCCTGATGCAACTAATCCCTTCTACGGCGCGCCGGTTCGGTGTTTTGGATAGTTTCAATCCGGCGCAAAATGTGGAAGGGGGCGTCCTGTATCTGAAATATCTGCTCGATCACTACAACGGGAATCAGCGCATGGCCCTGGCCGCATATAACGCCGGCGAGGGCACCGTAGAGCGTTTCGGTGGAGTGCCGCCTTTTGCCGAGACTCGAAGTTACGTTAAGCGGGTTGGCAAGGAGTTGGACCAAACGAAAGCCAAGCAGCAACGCAAGACGGAGATCTCGGCCAAGCCCGCCGAGGAGTTTAACCCCATCCGCCAGTTTATGGACGTGATGGGGAGGACGTATTACAAGACCCCCTAGACTTATGACACGGCGGCTCACGGCGGCATTGGTGCTTGCGGCGGCGACAGCGGCGCCGGAGACACGGCAAGCTACACCGCTTGAAGTCACAGCCGTGCGCTACTGGTCCCTGACTGACACGACGCGCGTAGCCATCGAGATCACAGGCGAAGTCCACTATCGTTCCGACCGTGTCCCGAATCCCGACCGGATCTTCTTCGATTTGGTCGGCGCACAGCCGCGCATCGACGGCCGGCGAGTGTTTACCACCGAGGTCGGCGACAAGCTGCTGAAACGCATCCGGGTGGCCGAGACAGTTCCCGGCGTGACCAGGTTGGTTCTCGATCTGGAGTCGGCTGCCGAATTCACGGTCTCGAGGTTAGAAAACCCCAGCCGCCTGATTATCGAACTGCGCCCCGAGACAACGCCGCGCGCTCCGGACAAGACGATGGAAGCGGCGGTGAGAGAATCGCGGCAGGAGTCAGTGACGCCCCGGCCTGAACCGGCTCCGATGCAGACGCCTCCGCGGACGCCGAAAGTCATTACGCAGGTGACCGTCATTTCTGAGCCCCTGACTCTCAAGCCGGAGGTCGCCAAGGCGACCGGTTCGCGAATCTCTGGAAAACTAGTGGCCGCGCCGGTGGTCGTCTTGCCGGGACCCCCAGTTGCTACACCGGTGGCGGCACCGCCGCGCCGTGATGGGGATGAAGCCGAGCGGGAGGTGTCGCATACTGTCTCGCGGCCCGCCGTGCCCAAAGCAGCACACGCGTCCAGCGATGGCGAGCGCTCGCTGACTCGCGCTTTGGGGCTAAAGATCAATCGTGTAGTTATCGATCCCGGCCATGGCGGCACCGATCAAGGCACAGTGGGCCGGCGCGGGCTGATGGAGAAAGAGCTCGTTCTGGATGTCGCAAAGCGGCTGGGGAAGCTCATCGAGCAAGGTATGGGCAGCGAAGTAATTTACACTCGCACCGATGACACGTTCATTCCGCTTCAGGCCAGGAATGAGATGGCGAACGAAAAGAAAGCGGACTTATTCCTTTCCATCCACGCGAATTCTTCGCCTCACCCGAAAATCGGCGGCATTGAAGTCTACTATCTGAATTTTACGCGGTCGGCCGAAGCTCTGGACGTGGCGGCCCGCGAGAACGCGAGTTCGGAGAAATCCGTTTTCGAATTGCGCGATCTGATCCAGACCATCACGCTGCACGACAAGATCGAAGAATCAAAGGAATTCGCGAGCAAAGTGCAGGGCGCTTTGCAAACTTTCGAGACCCGATACAATGCCGCGGCCAAGGACCGGGGAGTCAAGAAGGCTCCGTTTGTAGTACTGATCGGCGCTAACATGCCGTCGGTTCTGGCGGAGATAGGTTTCCTCAGCAATTCGCGGGAAGAGCAGCTCCTCAAGCGGCCTGAACACCGGCAGCGGCTGGCGGAAGCGCTGTATCAGGGCGTCTCCCGATACGCGCAATCCCTGAGCCATTTTCAAGTGGCGCAGCGCGCCTCATCTGAATAATCCGCCGGTGCGTGTTGTTGCCTTTCGGCACAGTCCCGTTGACGGCCTCGGATGGATTGCGCGGGCCCTGGAGGCTCACGGTTTTCAGTACGAATACGCAGACCTGTTCGTGGCGCCCGTCGTTGTATCCCGGATCTTGGACGCTGACGCTTTCATTTTCCTGGGCGGGTCGATGTCGGCGAACGATGACCTGCCTGCCATTCACCGGGAAATCGAATACGTCCGCGACGCTATCAGGCTTCGGAAGCCGCTGTTGGGAGTCTGCCTGGGCGCGCAATTGATCGCCAAGGCTCTCGGCGCGCGCGTGTACCGGAACAGCGGGAAGGAGATCGGCTGGTCTCCGGTGGTGTTCACAGATGCCGCGCAGGGCGACCCGTTGTTCTGTGACGTGTCCGGGTCCGAGGTAGTCTTTCACTGGCATGGCGAAACCTTCGAACTTCCCGCCGGCGCCGAGCTGCTTGCCTCATCGCTCGCCTGTCGCCATCAGGCGTTTCGCCATGGGGACCGGGTCTATGGTCTACAGTTTCATCTTGAGGTCACTCCCGCCATGATCAGCCAATGGTGCCGCGAGGATGAAGCGTGTGGTGAGGCGCGCGAGGCCAGGGAGCCGATTGACCCTTATGCTCACGCGGCTCGCGCGGAGGAACTGGCCGGTCTCGTTTTTGGGCGCTGGTGCGCTCTCGTGGAAAGGCAGGTCCAAGCGTGCCTGTCGTTAGATTGAGTCTTCCGCCTTGGTTTGGCCGCCGAGCAATTGCTCGAGCACTACGCGGGCGGCGCTCTGGGCCGCGTTCTTCTTGGAATAGCCCTCCGCCTGCGCTACCCAGTCTTTCCCTACTCGGACTTCGATGGTGAAAGTCTTGGAATGCTCCGGTCCTTTCTCCTTCACAATCACGTAGCGCGGAAGCGGAAAGTTACGGGCGCGGGCCAACTCTTGTAATGCGCTCTTGTAATCCGTAAGGGCAGGGGAGAGGTGATCCGTTGAGAGCAGTATATCCGCGGTTGGATCGCCAGCTACGCGTTCTTGGACAAAATCGCGGGCACGTTCGATGCCTGCGTCCAGGTACAGCGCCGCGATGAGTGCCTCCAACGCATTCACCAGCAGAGTGCGTTTGGAGCGCCCTCCGCTCATCTCTTCGCCGCGGCCTAACTGAAGATACTGGCCCAACTGCAATCTCTCCGCCACGCCAAACAGATGCGCGGCGCTCACCATGTGGGCCTTCAGTTTGGAGAGCTGCCCTTCGGAGTATCCCGGAAGCTTCTCGACCAGCGCTTCGCTGATCAGAAATCCTAAGATGGCGTCTCCCAGGAATTCCAGTTGCTCATTGTCCACCAATGGCGCACCTGTGTTCGCTCCCCTCTCATGAACGTGAGAGCTATGCGTGAGCGCGCGTTGCAGCAGTTCCCGATTTTGAAACCGGTGCCCGATTGCGGCTTCGAGAGATGAAGGGTCACAAGGCATCGCGGCGGACCGTGTTACTTCTTCTGGATTTGAACTTCCGGAGGGGCCTGCTGCGAGGGCGGCTTGGCGCCGGCGGATTTCAATTGCGTCGCCCGCACTCTCTCCGCCTGCGCAAACTGCCGGATAGCGGGATGAAGGTCCTGCACGGCCATGACCTTCTCCAGCAAGGCCAGAGCATCGTCGGGCTTGCCCGCCTGATCGTATACCTGGGCGAGGCGGACCATTGCCACAGGGTCAGGGACGGCTTCAATCGCCAGCTTCAATTCTGAGATGGCGCCGTCGAAGTTCTTGCGCGCCGCAGCTGCGAAACCCAGCGCTTGATGAGCCTGCGCCATGTATTCGCGTTTACCGTCCGCCCACTGCTCATCGGTAACTTGCGGGTTGGGCTTGGGAGCGTCCTTCAGAAGCTCCATCGCGGTCTTGGCATATTTTTCGGCACGCGCCAGCTTCTCTTCACGGTCCAGGTCGAACTCGCGGGTGCGCTGCGCCATGGCTCTGGCCATCATCAACATGGCGCCGTAGTGCTTGGGGTCGGCCTCGAGCGTTCGCTCCCCGTAGACGATCATTTTCTCGTAGTCGTTCTGCTGCTGATAGGAATATGCCTCTATGAAGAGGACCGCCGCTTTCAGTTCGCTGTCCGAGTACTTGTCGACAAATGCTTCGGCTGCTTTGATCCGGGCAGCCGGATCTGTCGCGGCCACAACCCCGTTATACGCTTCGGCCTCGCCCTTGGACTTGGGCCCCGCCGGTTTCTGGGCAAACAATATCGTCGTCGCGATCGTGAGAACAAATGCCGCCTTCATCAAGACTGGTCGCATGAAAACTCCTTCAGTTTTTTTGTTTATTGAAAGCTTCCTGGATGCCCTGTTGGGCCGCATGCCGGGCTGCCGCCGAGGCTCCGTTGACTGCCAGAGCGTTTTGATAATGCTTGGCAGCCTCGTCGCGATTACCCGCGATGTCCGAAAGGCGCCCAAGGTACACATGCGTCCACCCTTCTGTCCAGGGGTCGGGTGAGGAATCGAGCACCTTTTGAAAAAGCTTCTCTCCCATCTCCGGATCGTTCTGCAGAACGGCGATACGCGCCAGGCCATAATATGCCCGCGCGTGCGTGGATTTTTCGCAGCTTTGCTCGAGTACCCGCGCGAACGCCTCCTTGGCGTGTTCGTAGTCCTTGCTGCGGTACAGGCGATCCGCCTCCTCGAGTGCCTTGTCCGCGGGCGTGGGCGCCTCGGCCGCAGGGCGCTCTACGACCTTGGCGGCGCGCACGCGGGCGTGCTCCGCAAATTGAACTTTTGCCAGCCGTCTGTCTTCCTTCACAACGTCGATCTTCTTGACCATTTCCGGGAAGAACAGGCGCATGGAGTCGCGCTGCTTATCGTAGACGGTGAGCTGCTCGGCGAAGTATGGCGTCAGAATATAGCCTTCGCGCAGCGCCTCGTCGACGGACGTGGTGCTCCCCGGCAAACGGGCCTCGATGGCTTTAATCAGCGATTCGGTTGTCAACAGCAGAAAATCGGCCTTGTACGATGGGTCTAGCGCCGGCGCGCCCTGGGCGTAGTCAACCAGGGAATTCTTCTTGAGGATGTCCACGCCATATTTCGTTGCCAGCGGGTCCAGCAGGTAATGCAGATAGGCGTGACGGATGTCTTCAACACGCGGATCAGCCGACGGCGTCACCACCACGAAGTATTCATTGGCATAGCTGCGCGTTTGCACCTGGTTAGGCGCGCCCAGCAGGTCGAGAAAGATTTGAAAGCTGCGCCCCAGGTATCCCGCCGTGGGATTGCGCAAATATGCATTGACTTCCAGGACGGCGCGGGAAAACGGCGAATGGTACCGCTCGAGGGGGCGCTCGAATGCCGGTTGTTCGGATTTCCATAACTCCTCGATATTCGCCTCGCGGTAGAAGCGCACCAGCAACGGCGTGAGAGCCTGGACCTGGCGCGCGTCAGGCGGCAGCTCCACTTCGCGATACCTGAATTTGAAATCTGGCGGTCCCTCCACCGACAGCGCCAAGGAAACGTATTGGCCCAGTTCCGCCGTCGCGTCCGGTAGCCGATGATCGCTGAAGAACTTCTTGAGGTCTGCGATCACCGGTGCGTGCGAAGACTCCACCGCTTTACGGATCTGCCCGCGCAGAGGATCGCTGTTCGTGGAATCGATCTCCGCGTCGTATCCGGCCGCATTGATGGCGGCCATTACAGTGAACAAAGAAGGGCTGAAATCGAGCTGTCCACGCTCGGCGGGTGTAGAGCGATTGCCGAGCACAAAAATGAGGAGGGCTGGAACCAGGAATCGACGCAAAAGCTTGCCTTGGATGCTCCCAGTGTAGCGTATTTTGAAACGTGGCGGCTTCGCCCATCCGCGCGGCCGTAAGCCCGGCATCGTCGTCACCCGATTCATGCCGTCAGCATCCACGCACGCCGCGAGTCCGGGCGGCGTATAATTATAGAGAAATACAGTTCAACCCTAGGGCGCGTCTCCGCCCTGAAAAGGATTTCTTTTATAGATGTCTACTACTGAGATTACCCCGGTCTCGCCACGTTCAGGCGAATTTCATCGCCCTGTCGTCAACGATTTCAGCATCCAGGTCGCAACAATCAACGGTTCCGGCAGCCAGACCGCGAATAGCGTTCTGATGCGCGCTATTTTCCAGATGGGCGTTCCGGTTTCCGGAAAGAACATGTTCCCGTCGAATATTCAGGGATTGCCGACGTGGTTCACGATTCGAGCGAGTAAACACGGATACATCGGCCGCAAGAAAGAAGTCGATTTCCTGGTGGCCATGAATCCGGAGACGGCACGCGAAGACGTCATGAAACTGGACGGCGGGGCGGCTGTGGTCTACGACGAGCCGTTGAAGCTGGATGCGCTTCGCTCCGACCTGCATTTTTACCCCGTGCCGTTTGACAAGCTGGTGGGCCCGGTCTGCCCGGAAGCGAAGCTCCGCAAGCTCGTGCGCAACATGATCTACGACGGAATTGTGGCGCGTCTTCTTTCGATCGACATGGAGGAGATCCACAAGGCGCTGTTCAAGCAGTTTGGCAAGAAAAAGGCGAAAGCCGCAGAATTGAACTGGGGCGCCTGTCAGGCGGGATACGATTACGCCTCAAAGAACTTCACCAAGGGCGACCCCTACCGCATCGAGCGCATGAATGCAACCGCTGGCAAGATCATCATTGACGGTAACGCCGCCGCGGCGCTGGGATGTGTGTTTGCCGGCGTGACCGTCGTCACCTGGTATCCGATCACTCCCTCTTCGTCGCTGGTGGAATCCATGATCGGTTACCTGAAACGGTTCCGCATCGACAAAGATACGGGCAAGGCGACGTATGCCGTGGTGCAGGCGGAAGACGAGCTTTCGGCAATAGGCATGGTGCTGGGCGCGGGATGGGCCGGCGCGCGGTCGGTGACCTCGACCGCCGGACCGGGCATTTCACTCATGTCGGAGTTCATCGGTCTGGGCTACTACGCCGAGATTCCTGCCGTAATCTTCGACGTGCAGCGCGTAGGTCCCTCGACCGGACTGCCCACGCGTACCGCCCAGGGTGACATCCTTTCGACGGCTGTGCTTTCACACGGCGATACCAAACACCCTTTGTTGTTCCCGTGCTCCCCGGAAGAGTGCTTCACCATGGCCATCGAAGCCTTCGACCTGGCGGAACATTTTCAGACGCCCGTGTTCGTGATGACGGATCTGGATCTGGGCATGAACAACTGGATGGCCGATGCGTTCGAGTACCCCACTGAGCCGATCCAGCGCGGCAAAGTTCTCACCGCTGCGGATCTCGACCGGCTGGGCGGATTCGCCCGATATAAGGACCTGGAGGGCGACGGCGTCGGCTACCGCACGCTGCCCGGCACCAATCACCCTCAGGCCGCGTACTTCACGCGCGGCAGCGGCCATAATGAAAAGGCGCAATACACCGAGCGTGAGGATGATTATGTGCACAACGTGGATCGCCTGTCGCAAAAATTCGAATCCATGCGCTCGCACGTGCCGCCGCCGGTGGTGAACCAGCATCCGAAGGCGGAGATCGGCCTGGTGGCTTTCGGCACGTCCCACTATGCGGTCGAGGAAAGCCGGGACCAATTGAAAGCCGAGTATGGCATTGAGACCAGTTACCTGCGGCTGAAAGCCTACCCGTTCACGCCCGAGCTGCTGGATTTCATCCGTCGCCACGAGCGCGTCTACGTCGTCGAGCAAAACCGTGACGCTCAGTTGCTCGCCTTGATGCGCCTAGAATATGACGCTGAAGAGATTGCGAAGTTGAGAAGCATGAGGTATTACGGCGGCCTGCCGATTGATGCGCGGACCGTCACGGATGACATTGTTCGTCAGGAGGGGAAATGAGCACCACCGTAACGCCGCCGCCCAAGAAAGTGAATCGCATCGGTCTGGAGATTGTGGGCTATAAAGGCGCCAAGACCACGCTTTGTGCGGGCTGCGGGCACAACGCCATTTCAGAACGAATTATAGAGTGCTTCTACGAGCTAGGCGTCGAACCGTGGAACGTCGCGAAGTTTTCCGGCATCGGCTGCTCCTCGAAGTCGCCCGCATATTTCTTGGGCCTGTCGCACGGCTTCAACGCAGTGCATGGACGCATGCCGTCCGTGGCCACGGGCGCAATGCTGGCCAACCGGACCATCATGGGTATTGGGGTCACCGGCGACGGGGACACGGCTTCGATTGGTCTTGGCCAGTTCATGCATTTGCTGCGCCGCAATCTGCCGTTTATCTACATCATCGAAGACAACGGCGTTTACGGCCTGACCAAGGGTCAGTTTTCGGCGACGGCCGATGTAGGTTCGAAGTTGAAGACTGGAGTCATCAACGATCTTCCGCCGTTCGATTGTTGCGCCCTGGCGCTGCAATGCGGGGCAACTTTTGTGGCGCGCTCCTTTTCGGGCGACAAGAGACAACTACAGGCGATTCTGAAGGCTGCCATCGCGCATAACGGCTTGTCAATCATCGACGTGATCTCCCCCTGCACCACATTCAACGACCACGAAGGTTCCACCAAGAGCTATAGCTACATGAAGGAGCATGACGAAGTCCTGCACGAACTGGATTTCGTTCCTTTCTATGACGACATCTCGGTCGAGATCCCGGACGGAGAAGTGAGGGAAGTCGAGATGCACGATGGATCGAAGCTCCGGATCAAAAAACTTGGACGGGAGTACAATCCGACCAGCAAGTTCGAGGCGCTCAAGGTCATTGACGAGGCCGAGAAAAAGGGCGAAGTGTTGACCGGCGTGCTCTATATCGACACCGGCAAGCCCACTTTCATGGATCTTTTGAACATGGAAGACGCCCCCCTTGCGACGTTGCCGGAAGCCAAAGTGCGGCCTCCTAAGGAATCGTTGGATCAGGTGATGGAGGAGTTGCGGTAGCCGGTCAAGCTTCGCGTCGCTGGCCCGTGACATACTGGTCCGTAGCGGCTGGCCGCTTCCAACGGGTCTGACCATGGCGAAACCCATTGCCTCTCCCGAAACCGAGGTCGTCAATCGAGAAGAACTGACTTCGCTTTATCGTGTAGTTCTGCTCGATGATGATGACCACACTTACGATTACGTCATCGAAATGCTGCAGAAGATCTTCGTTTTCTCGCTCGATCAGGCCTACCGTCATGCTGAAGAGGTCGACACGCGTGGCCGGACGGTGTTGATTACATGTGAACTCCCCGAGGCCCAGTTTGCGCGCGAACAGATCCACGCCTATGGGCCGGACTGGCGGTTGCCGCGCTCGAAGGGCTCCATGTGCGCGGTGGTGGAGCCGGCGTGCGCTGGCGAGTCTCGCTAGTTCGCTGCTGTATTATGAATAGATGAAGCTCGTCAGTTTATACCTCCTTTTAGCTAGCCTAGCCGGTCTGTACGCGCAGAATGCTCCGGCACTCCCGCCTCCGCGTGTGGTGATCACTCCTGCCACACCCTCGCTCAGCCCGCCTGCCGCGCCCGTTCCGCCCGACAAAGTTGTGTTGACCATCGGGTCTGAGAAAGTGACCGCCGGTGAGTTCGAGCAACTCGTTGATGCGCTTCCCGAACAGTATCGGGCGGGCGCGCGGGGTCCAAACAAACGGCAGTTCGCCGAGCAGATCGTGCGCGTGAGAATTATGTCCAACGAGGCAAAGAAGCGAAAGCTCGACCAGAACCCGGCCGTTCAGCGCCAAATCGAGTTGCAAAGGGATAACTTGCTGGCAAACACGCTGTTCCAGGACATGACGGCCAACGCCAAGGTGGACGATGCCACGGCTCATCAGTATTTCGAACAGCACAAATCGGAATACGAGGCAGTGCATGCCCGGCACATTTTGATTCGCGTAAAGGGATCACCGCTGCCCGCGCAACCGGGAAAAAAAGAGCTCACCGACGAGGAGGCTCTGGCGAAAGCGCAGGAGATCCACAAGAAGTTGGTCGCTGGTGAGGATTTCGCAGCCCTGGCGAAAACGGAATCAGACGATGCCCGCTCGGCGGCTAACGGAGGCGATCTCGGGTCGTTCAAGCGAGATCAGATGGTACCGCCGTTCGCACAGGCAGCGTTTGGTCTGGCGGTGGGGCAGTTCAGCGAGCCCGTCAAAACCCAATTTGGTTATCACTTGATTAAAGTGGAGCAGCACGACGTGAAGTCCTTCGACGAGCTAAAACCGGAGTTGGAAAAGAAAATTCGACCTGAGCTGGCGCGGAGCGCAGTCGAGAACCTCCAAACCCAAACCCCCACCGTCATGGACGAAGGCTTCTTCGGTCCGCCCGCCGCGCCCGCACCCACAGTGCCTACGGCGCCTGCCGCCGCCAAGTAACCATTGGAATTCCGCGAGGTTCTAGCCTTTGCGGAAGAATGGGCTGTTCGATTCCTGAAGCGTGGGGAAGGTTTTCGACATGTGATCGTGCCAGGTCAATTTCTCTTCATCCACGAGGGCCCAGAGCAAGCCGATGCCGGCGGCTCCGAAGCTCATGCACGCTCCGAGTATACGCAGAACTCTGTCACGTCGATCCGCCGGGAAACCGTCGAAGTCGATCAGCCGTAAGCCCGTCCAGCGCATACCCAACGTTTCGCGGTCGGCCCATATCCACAGCATTCCATAGAACATGACGAGCGCCCCGATGGCACCGATAAAAAAGGGCAACGTCTGGAGGTTAATGAGGGACATTCCACCTAGAAGATGAATCGTAAAACGGAATACCCCAAACCCGATGAGGATCATGCCGCCATCCACAGCAGCGTCGATTGTGCGATGCTTGGGCGTCGCCACATCCGCGTCGCAGTAAATTACGGCCTCAACCTGAGTTTTTAGAGTCCGGGGCCCCTGCGGAGCCGGCACCAGAAAATCAAGGCCGGGCTGCAGATCACGTTTGTCCGAAGGTGCCGTCCGGCGGCGAGTTTCGCTTTTTGGCCGCGCCGGATTCGGATTGGCAGCGGGCTGCGACGCCGGGCTCGGAGGCGTTTGATCGGTGGCTCGTGGGACTACAGCCGGTTGGATGCGGTGCCCCGCGAATGATTCAAACGGGATGACATTCGAGCCTGAGGCTTCCTCAAAATGCAATTTTTGTGGCGCGGGCTCTTTTCGGCAGACCGGCGCCGGCTCCTCTACCTCAACTATGGCGGGGGATGGCTCGGCCAACGCCAGGGCCGACGCTTGTCTGCTGGCCGGATAGTATGGTGTGGCCGCGGCACTCCTTGGCCGCCTGCCGCAACGGTTGCAGCGGTGCTCGTCGCTAGTATTCAAACTGCCGCAGTGATCACAGTGCATCGCTGTATCCGCGCACAGCCTTGAGCAGTTGTGTTACGTTGCTCGATTGGGGACTTCTGCGCGTCATTATTACTCTTTCTGTCTTGATAGCACGTGTGCCCGGGATTGTCACGACTTTTTGCGCCCGATAGAAATTTTTCTTGTCCTGACTTTTGTAGTCCGCATTTCGGTGGCCCAGGTCTCTACCCCCCAGGGAATACCTCTAGCTCCCTCCGGGCCGACTGCATCACAGCCCGATTTCAGCGTTAAGATTCCGCGCCCGGACGCGCCGCCGCTTGGGGAGTGGATTATCCACGCCGATCACCAGCAAACCGAGGGGCGGCAGTACCGCCTTCGTGGGCGCGCTTCCATCGAGGGAGCGGAACTACTGCTGGCAGCCGACGAGATCGACTACGACGAAGACACCGGCGACGCCGAGGCTCGCGGCAACGTCATTTTCCATCAATATGTGCGCGACGAGGAGGTGCACGCCGACCGGGCCGTGTACAACACCGACACGGAAATCGGAAAATTTTACAATGTGCGCGGATGGAGCCGCACGCATGTCGTGGCGAGGCCCGGAGTGCTCACTTCCAACAATCCGCTGTACTTCGAAGCCGAGTGGGCGGACCGGCTGGAGGACAAATACATTCTCCACAATGGCTTGATCACGAACTGCAAGCTGCCTAATCCCTGGTGGACGCTTCGTGGGCCGACTTTTGATATTATTCCCGACGAACATGCCATTGCGCGCCGCAGCACCTTCCGTTTGCGATGGCTGCCGCTGTTTTATACGCCCTACTTCTACAAGTCGCTCGAGAAACTTCCGCGCAAGAGCGGCCTGCTGACACCGCTGATCGGGCACAGTTCCATCCGCGGTTACGTTGTCGGGGTCGGTTATTACTGGGCTATCAACCGGAGCTACGATGCCACTTACCGATTTCAGGACTTCACCCAAGGAGCGCTGGCGCATCACCTGGAACTCCGCGGCAAACCAACCGCCACTTCGGATTTTGACGCCACCTTGTACGGAGTCCAGGATCGCACGCCGCTAAAACAGAGCGGCTTCAGCATTTTTGCGACTGGTAAAGCGGATCTGGGCGACGGGTTTTTCGCCCGCGGTACCCTCAACTATCTGAGTTCCCTCACGTTCAGGCAGGCATTCACGCAGTCGTTCAACGAGGCGATCTTTTCCGAGAGCTCATCGGCCGGGTATATCAGCAAACATTGGTCGTCATACAGCTTTGACTTCGTTGTCTCGCGGCTCGAGAACTTCCAAAGCACGCTGCCTCATGACACAATCGTGATCCGCAAGCTCCCGGAGGTCGACTTTTCGAGTCGCGATCATCAGATCCTGGATGGCCCCCTTCCTCTGTGGGTCTCGTTCGACTCCAGCGCAGGACTGCTCGATCGCACGCAGTTGCTGTTTCAGACCAAACAGTTTACCGAGCGCGCCGACCTCGCCCCGCGCGTGATGACGGCCTTCGATTGGAAGGGCTTTCACCTCGTGCCCAGTTTGTCGTTTGAGGAAACGCATTACGGCGAAATATTAGAAAATGTGCACGTTCTGGGCCGTGACTTGAACCGCGGGTCGCGGCAATTCGAGCTCGAGTTGATCCCGCCTTCATTCGAGCGCACTTTCAACCGCAAGAGCTGGCTGGGTGACAAGTTGAAGCATGTCATCGAACCGAGGATTTCTTACCGTTACGTCGCCGGCGTCCAGGACTTCAATGAGATAATCCGGTTCGACGCGCTGGATCTGGTTTCCAATACCAATCAACTGGAGATTTCCCTGACCAACCGGATCTACGCCAAACGGGGAAACGATGTCCAGGAGATTTTCACCTGGCAGCTATGGCAGCAGCGTTACTTCGATCCCACTTTCGGCGGCGCGGTGGTGGCCGGCCAGCGTAACGTCGTGCTGAGTTCCATGGAGCTTACGCCGTACGCGTTTCTGAACGGTCCACGAAATTACTCGCCGATTGCCTCCGCTTTCCGAGCCAGTCCGAAACCCGGATACGCCTTTGAATGGCGAACCGACTACGACCCGCTGGTGGGCCGCATTGTGGACAGCAGCTTCAGCACGGATTTTCGGCGGGGACATTTTTTTGTTTCCGCCAGCCACACCCTGGTGAGCTGCCGACCACTAAGTCCCGCTGACGCCGGCCAGTGCGCCCTCTCTAATCCGAACAGCCTTCTGCTGTTGTCTCCTAAAGCCAACCAGCTCCGTGGGCGCATCGGCTATGGCGATCCTAATCACCGCGGATGGAACACCGCCTTCGACACGGTCTATGATTACCGGCTGGGCGTAATGCAATACGCCACAGCTCAGGTGACCTATAACACGGATTGCTGCGGGCTGAGCGTGCAATACCGAAGGTTCAATTTCGGCGTCCGCAATGAAACCCAGTTCCTGGCATCGTTTTCAATAGCTAATATCGGTAGCTTCGGCACCCTCAGGAAGCAGGAGCGTTTGTTCTGACTGTGAAAAATGTTAACAAATCCGGTGGGACGCTGAACCGTATTCCATGGTTCAGCTAGACTGAAGAAATCAGGAGAAATTACTTATGGCTTCCATGCCCTCAAGAGCGCAACGACCGGCTACCTACGATGACGCAAATCTGTTGCTCCGGCTTTACGAGCTGCGCCGCGAAGAGAAGTTGCGCGCCGCGCGGGACTGGTTCGCAAAGAACTTTCACGCCAGCACCCTCGAAGAGATGCAGAAACTCTGTCCCATGGGCTCTCAAGAAAACGCTTACCTTCGCATGGTCACCGGCTACTGGGACATGGCGGCTTCCTTCGTCACCAGCGGTGTCCTTCATCAGGAGCTGTTCGCGCAAAGTTCGCGCGAGATGCTGTTCGTCTGGACTCGGATCTCTGACATCATTCCTGCGTGGCGCGAGGCATCCAAAAATCCGGACATCGCCAAAAATATGGAAACCGTCGCCGACGCCATGATCGAAGAAGAGAAGCGCAAAGGTTCCTACGACGCGTTCTGCAACATGGTCCGGGGCATGCGGCCGTGAATCTCTTCTTTTCGCCGGATAAACCCGGCGTCGCCGACGTCGACCTGAAACGCGTCTACGATGCCGTGGTGGTCGGTTCCGGCGCGGCGGGAGGCATGGCGGCGCATGTGCTTACGTCTCATGGGATGAAGGTTCTGCTTCTCGAGGCCGGCAAAAAGCTCAATATCAACAAAGAACTGAAGTCCATGGAGTGGCCGTACGATCACCCACGGCGCGGCGATATCCCGCCGGATACGCACGCTCTGACCACGAATGAGTACAATTTCCGCGCGCGGCCGTACGCCAAGGGCATGCCGTATGACCACGTGTACTCGTACGTCGAGGGATTGAACGGCGCCGACTACAGTAAGAACATCGTCGTCGATGAGAAGAACCACCCGTACACCGGCACCGATTACGCCTGGGTACGTGCCCGCTGTCTGGGTGGCAAGACGAACATCTGGGGCCGCCTCGCTCTGCGCCTTTCAGACTATGATTTCAAAGCCGCAAGTCGCGATGGCTTCGGTATGGACTGGCCCATCTCGTATCAAGACCTTGCCCCGTACTACGACAAAGTGGATTTGTACCTGGGGATCTCGGGCCACAAAGAGAATTTGCCGTACCTGCCGGATAGCCTCTTCCAGCGCGCCATCCGCCTGACGAAGTCCGAGATGATGCTCCGCGAGAGCCTCGCCGGGATGGGGCGCGTGCTCACTCCTTATCGCGCCGGGGTGACAACCGACGGCCTGAAGCACAACAAGTACCGCAGCCGCTGCTTCGGGCGGGGAGCCTGCGAACGTCGTACCGGCGGTTGCGATATTCATGCCGCGTTCGATTCACCCACGGGCCTGATCTATCCCGCGCTGGACACCGGAAACCTGACGCTCCGCACAAATTCGACGGCCTACGAAGTGACGGTCGATCCAGTCACCGGGAAGGCCCGCGGAGTGTCGTTCATCGACACCGAAACGGGCCAGACGTACGAAGCCCGTGCCAAGGCCGTGGTGCTGGCCGCCTCCACGCTCGAGAGCGCGCGTCTGATGCTGCTCTCGAAATCGAAAGCTCACCCGAACGGCATCGGCAACTCGAGCGGCCATGTGGGCCACAACTTTTGCGAGCATCTGATGGGACCCGGCGTTACGGGCATCGTGAAAGACCTCGTAGGCAAGTCGCGCACCATCGACGACGGCCGTCCGGGAGGATTTTATGTCCCGCGATTCCGCAATCTGGCTGACCGAAACCCGAATTTCATCCGCGGGTATGGTTTTGAAGGCTCGAGCGGAAACAAGATGTTCCCCGACAGTGCGTTCTGGGCTAAAGGCTTCGGCTCGGGCTACAAGAAAGCCGTGCGTGACTATGCGGGAGCCTTTATTGAGATGGGCGGCTTTGGTGAAGTGCTGCCGCGCTACGAAAATTATGTCGATTTGGACCCCGGCACGAAAGACAAGTGGGGTATTCCTGTGCTCCGCTTTCACTACAAGTTCGGGGATAACGAGAAGAAGATGGCGGCCGACATGGCTGCCGCCGCGCGCGAGATGTTCGAGGAAGCCGGCATCGAGATAGTCAATGCAACACGCGAGATTCGCACCGAAGGCTGGTCGATTCACGAACTGGGCACGGCGCGCATGGGAAGCGATCCAAAGACTTCCGTACTGAATCAGTTCCAGCAGTCGCACGACGTGAAGAATCTGCTCGTGGTTGATGGCAGCAGCCACGTAAATGCCTCCTGCCAGAACCCGACATGGACCATCATGTCGCTTGCCTGGCGCTCATGCGACCATCTGGCCGATGAAATGCGCAAAGGAGAAGTGTAATGTCGGACCATGACAACGTATCGCGGCGCGACATTATTCAGATCGGAGCCGCCGCGGCCCTTACAGTGGCTGGCGCGGACAGAAATCTGGCCAGCGAACCCGCGCCAAAATTCTTCACCAAAGACGAGTTCGCGATGGTGGATGAGCTGAGCGAGCTGATCATTCCGGCCGACGATCATTCTCCGGGCGCTCGCGCCGCCCAGGTTGCCGCGTATATCGACGGCCGGCTCGCCGAGTCATTCGAAGAAGAGCCTAAGAAGAGCTGGCGCGAAGGTCTTGCCCGAATCGACTCGCTCTCGCGGGAGATGCACGGCCAATCCTTCATGCGAGCCAACCCGGAGCAGCGCGTGGCCCTGCTGACGCGGATTTCGAAAAACGAAGAGCGCCCTCAGGCCCCCGAAGAGCACTTTTTCAAAATGCTGAAAGGCCACACCGCTCGGGCTTACTACACGTCAAAAATCGGCATTCACCAGGAAATGGAGTACAAGGGTAACGTCTTGTTGCAGGAGTTTGTGGGCTACGAGCTGAAGTGAGACGCGGCGAGCACCTTGATCGCCTCTTCGATCGCCCGCGTGGCCGACTCCTCGTCATGCTCCTGTTCCAGATGCAATGGCGCGCCGATCTTCACTCGCACCGTCCCGCGCCGGGGCCAACTGTCGTGGATCGAGTAGATCTCAAACAGTCCCGAGAGGTGGATGGGTACAACTGGCGCGTGCAGCCTCGTGGCCATCAGGCCGATGCCGCTCTTGAATGGCTGTAGCGTTCCATCAGAGGTACGCTTTCCTTCCGGAAAAACGAGCGGGCAGTAACCTGTGCCGATCAGTTCACCGGTGTATTTCAGGGCGCGCCGCACCCCGGCCATTCGCTGGGGCAGGGGATAAGCGTTGAACAATGTCGTCGTCAGAAAATATTCGAGCATGGCCGTCATTCGCTCTTTGAACGGGAACGCTCCAGGCTCCAGCCAGGCGCGGAAATAATCCTGGGACATGGCGGGCGCAACGCGGTAGCGCCACCGCCGCGGCAGAGCGGCAAAGATCGCGGGCGTGTCCAGATGGCTCTGATGATTGGATGCGAACAACACCGGCGGCTCGATGCCCGCCAGGTTTTGGATGCCTTCGACTTCCAGTGTCAATAAGCTCCTGAACAGCGGGATCACCAGGAGTTGCAGAGCCAGAAAACGGAGCGCGCGTACCGGAAAGCGCCGGGACCAACGGGGAAGTAAGGCGGGCTCCTCTCGCGCGGTCCCCCCGCCCGCGTCCTTCAGTAGCGCGCTGAGCTCATCGACCGACGAAATTTCGGCGAAACGCCGCTCGTCCAACTCCACTCCGTACTGGTTCTCCACTTCCGCAAGCAGTTCGACGCGCTCAAGGGACGAAAGGCTCAGGTCGTGCTGCGCGCCAGCACCTTTAAGTCGGGCCATGATGCCGGCGGCGTTCGCACTCGCCTCGAGCTTTCCGCCTTGCGCAATCCGCTGAGCCACCTCGCCCCGCTTCACCTTCATTGTGGAGGGCGTACGCGGGAAATCCTCGTCCGGCCACAGCGACCAGCTCTGAATCCGCTGGTGCGATTCCAGGCGCCGGTTGGCCTCGTCGATGACCGCTGCCAGATCGGCCGCGGCATCTCGCAAGATCAGCGCGGCATGCACCTGCTCCTCGCCGCTGCGCCGGGCGGCGACCACGGCGCTGTCCTTCACCTCGGGAAGACCGTTTAGCACGCGCTCCACGTCCTGCGGATAAACGTTAAGGCCCTCGGAAGTGACGATCATCTCCTTCTTGCGGCCCTTGTAGTACAGCCGCCCTTCGGCGTCAATCTCGCCGATATCGCCCGTGTGCAGCCATCCCTGTTCGTCGATGCGGCCCTGCTCACCCGCACGCGCGCCTACGTAATCGTGAATCACGCTCTCGCCGCGCACCAGAATTTCGCCGTCCGGACCGATCCTGACCTCCTGGCCGCGCAGCGGCTTCCCGATCGAGCCGCTGCGAGCATTGAACGGATGATTCAGTGCAACCACGGGACTAGTCTCCGTCAGGCCGTAACCCTGGACCACCAGAAACCCCAGGCGCGTCCAAAACGCCTCCACCTCCGGATTTACTTCCGCCCCGCCCACGACGAGCGCCCAGAATTTGTAGCCCAGCGCCCCATGGACTGTTCTGTAGCGCCACCAGCGTTCCAGAATTCCTGGAATGCCTTTGCGCTTCGCAGCCACCGCCGGTGGATGAAATCTCCGCTCGATTTCATACTGCAGGTGGGTCAACAGCTTGGGGACGGAAACCAGGACCGATACGCGCTCGCGACGGACGGTGTCGAGGATGGCGCCGGCATGCAATTCGAGCATGAAAACGGCAGCGCCACCCAGCAACGGTGGAATGAAAATCCCCAGTGATTGCCCGAACAAATGACTCAGGGGAAGCATGTCGAGAATGCGCACCGGCTGAAACGGCCGCGCCCATTTTTCGTACTTGCGCATCTCTTCCTGGACAGGCGTTAGGTTGGCGCAAATGTTGTGGTGCCGGTGCACCACTCCCATAGGTTCGCCGGTGGTGCCGGAAGTATAGACGATTTCGACGATATCGTTCGGTGAGATTGCCGCAGCCACGAAATCTTCATTCGCAGGAAGGGTACTGATTTCTGCCGCGGGAAACCGGCGGAATTCGATTCCCTCGCCTTGCACGGCATCCCCAGTTACGATCAATCGGGCCTGCACGTCGTCCTGAATCCGCCTTACAAGATCGATCGAAGATCGATAGTCCACTGGAACCACCGAAATCCCCCGCGCTACGCAGCCCCAAAACGCGCACACCCACTCGGGCCGGTTTTCGGCCCACAACATGACGCGGTCGCCTTTTTGCAATCCTGATTGGTCGAGATATGCCGCAAACGCCCCGATATCGCGATACACATCTTCGTAAGTCAGCTTCCACGTGCGAAAGCCGTTAGAGAAACGCAGAGCTTCACGTTCCCCCAGCCGGCGGATTTCCGCGAGGACATCAAGAAGAGTCTGCATGTCTGGGCGGAAACGCCGTGGTTAGCTGCTCACAATTTGCGGGATCAGATCCCCGTACACATCAGTGAGCCGCATGTTGCGGCCATTGTAGAGATATGTCAGCCTGGTGTGGTCCATACCCAGCAGGTGCAGCATGGTGGCGTGCAGATCGTGGATCGCGATGGGCTGCTGCTCGGCCTTGTAGCCGAACTCATCGCTCGCTCCGATGACCTGGCCGCCTTTGATGCGCGCCCCCGCCATCCACATGCTCATGGTGCCGGGGTTGTGGTCGCGACCGACACCGCTTTGGGAAATCGGCATGCGCCCGAACTCGCCGTGCCAGACCACCAGCGTCGAGTCCAGCATTCCCCGCGCCTTGAGGTCGGTCAGCAATCCAGCGATGGGCCGGTCCACTTCGGCGGCGTGATGGGTATGGTTCTTCTTCACGTCGTCATGCGCGTCCCATGTGTCAGTGTTCTGGTTGCCCAGCCCGCCATGATAAAGCTGCACGAAGCGGACGCCGCGCTCCACCAGGCGCCGCGCCATGAGGCACTGTCTGCCAAACGGTTCCGTGGTCTTTTCATCGAGTCCGTAGAGCTTCCGCGTGGCTTCGCTTTCGCCATTCACGTCCACCGCTTCGGGCGCGCAGCCCTGCATGCGGTATGCCAGTTCGTAGGACGAGATCCGCGCCGCCAGCTCGGAACTGGAAGGATGCTTCTCCAGATCGAGTGCGTTGAGTTTAGCCAGAAGGTCGAGCCGTGCGCGCTGCTCGCCGGGGGTTACCGAGTCCGGCGGTTTGAGATCCAGGATCGGGTTCTCGGACGCCCGAAATATCGTTCCCTGATATGCTGCCGGCATGAAACCCGCGCTCCAATTCGCGGGCCCTCCGAACGGACCGCCTCGCGCGTCGTAGATGACCACGAACGCCGGGAGGTTTTGATTTTCCGTTCCCAGCCCGTATGTCACCCAGGATCCGACGCTCGGAAATCCCATCCGGACCGTGCCGGTCGCGATCAGGTAATGCGCCTGCACGTGATCGTTCGAGGCGCCATAAACAGATCGCAGCACGGCCATCTCATCCACGTGCTGCGCGATGGTGGGAAATATCTCGGAAACATCGATACCGCTCTGTCCGTACTTGCGAAAGCTGAACGGCGAAGGCATCAGGGGTCCCGGATTGCCCTGCCGCACGATAACTTCGCCCTTGCCGGTCAGCGGCTGGCCGGAATACTGATGCAAAGCGGGCTTGGGATCGAAGGTGTCCACATGGCTCACGCCCCCGCACATGAACAACGAAATTACACTGGTCGCGCGCGGCGTGAAGTGTGGTTTCTTGGGCAGAAACGGCGTCGGGATCGAGACGCCCGCATCGCACGCGCCAGCCGCCAGCATACCCTGCTGGTCGAGCAGCCAGGTCAGCGCCAGGCCGCTTAGCCCGCCGCCGGCCTGCAACAGGAAATCGCGTCTGGACCGGAAGGATTTCATCGCGTTTACAGAAACTCGTTCAGATTCAAGACCAACTTCGGAAAGTACCACGACTTGTTGCTTTCTTAGAGATGTAACGAGATGCGCCATTAGGCC
>JACXTT010002142.1_pt1 | contig 31633 bp, 33 predicted proteins | sample 9270951 | NCBI WGS metagenome assembly JACXTT01 (sample SAMN15532306, study PRJNA645909) | rock metagenome | isolation source: weathered quartz diorite | place: Puerto Rico | collected 2017-06-21
GCTCGAAGGAAACTGTTGAGAAAATTTCTTGAAGCGGGCCTTAGCGGTGCCGTGTGGACCGCGACACACGAAGGCTTATTGGACACGATTGCCCAGACAACTGCATGTTATGTTTATGAGGAGCTCAACTCTCTAGTTCGGAGCACAATTTCGGGTACTAGTCCAAAGACGTTAGATTCCGTGCTGCCGAAAATCGAAAAGGCTGTAACGAGCAAGCGGCCCGAAGTGACGATCGAGTCCTACAAGGAGCGTTTGAGGGCAGGCGCCTATCCTCAACGGCCCGTCGAAGAATATATTGCGCTCTTGATCTTGACAGTGGAGGCCCAAACGATGAATGAGGATGCTGCTGTCACAGAAATCAAGCAGCTAAAGAAGAAGCACGGTGCCATCGTTGACGACCTCATGCCCCTAGCTGAATCGTGTGGTCTCAAAAAGATTGTATCGGCGCTCGCGGAGGCGGTCTAAAATTGGTTTATGGAACAGAATAGCCACAAACAGGTTGATAGTCTCATCCGTCGGCTCAATTTCTCCAAGAACGGTAGAGACGTCATTTACCTAGCTGTTCCTATATCGAGCGGCTTGCGACTGTGGAAACTTGCCGCCGAGCATGAATTGTCAGACTTGGCTCAAGTCCCTCGTCGCTTTCCCTCGGAGTACGAGATGAAGGTGCTTCGTCCGAATCTGCAAGACGCCGAAGTCGCCCTCACGGTGGCTCAACGTGAGTACACCGATCATCAGATCGTCAATCCTGGAAGGGTATCTGTCACCGGTTGGTCTCAAGAGCAATATCGTCGGGCCTGGAAGGCATTTATTTCGAAATTCATCGACACAGTCCTCGTGTCTGAGGGTTGGCCTTATAGTCGTGGATGCGTAGACGAAGTCTTGCACGCATTGAAGATTCGAGTCCCGGTTATCGATATGGAAAAGCACGAACTCTCTCTCCAGGATGTACGCGAACAGCTTGAGAAAGCACATGCGGAAGCGACTCGCTTGGGCCTCTCCGTCTCGTTCCTGGACACAATTCTTGAATGCGCATCGAACATAACCGCCGAAGGACCGATCTAACCTGCTTTAGAAATAGCGTCCACATTTTTGGTTGGAGCCTGCGTTTTCACCGCGGGGTGACATCCAAGACCCTATCCACCCCGCTCCCACGACCATCCGAATTGCTTAGTCTCGCCGGAACACTGGAACACTCGCGCAGAACAATAGATCGCACCTACATCGTTTGCGCTGCCCGTTTGTGCAAGTATGCTCCTCCTACCGATTTCCACTGATTTCGGCAAGCCCTCCTTTTTCTGCCGCACATTTTCCTGGGCACTGCTCGGGCCAAATTCCTGCGCCCGGCAGCTTCGCGGCTTCTGCGCTTCGCGCCCCGGGCTGAAGCCCAGGGTCTACACATCTTTTGTTCCAGCGAACCCTCCCATAAAGCACCCGCTCGCGGCCAGCCGATTACCTGAATCCTTCCACCATTTCGATTTCGACGGAGCTGCGCTGGTTATGATCAAAAAAAGCCCAGCGGCCGTCGGGAGAAATACTGAGCCTGTTGCCTAAGCCAAATTTACCTAGTCTGGAAACTGTTTGTCGGCGCTTACCGGAGAAGCTGTAGCGCTCGATAGCGGAAGCGGCATAATTCACGAGATAGATGCCATCGGGGCCGAGATCCCAGAGGCAGGACGGGTTCGGCACGACGTATTGTTCGGGCCCACCGTTGACAGGGCGTTTCCAGATGCCTGGCGCGCCGGGAAGCTTGGAGATTTGGGGGCGGGAAAAGAATAAGGTTTGGCCATCCTGGGATTCCCGAAACTTTGTAAATAGACCATCAATGAGTTTCACGGGAGGGCCACCATCAATTGGCACTTTCAAGAGTTCGTAGCGGTTGCCAGGCTTACTCATAAGATAGAGAAATTTCCCATCGTGAGAAAATGCCAGAGTTTCTGGATAAATGTCGCTGGGATTTAGCTCGCCATTGAATATGAGTTTGGGAGCGCCGACTTTGATAGGAACCAGATAGACCTTTCCCGGGAAAGCGCTGACAGCGACGGATTCGCCATCGGGAGCCCAAATCATGTCCGGCAAGTGGGGCAACCCGAGGTGAGTGAGTTGGGAAGGATTCGCGCCATCTGCGTCGGCAATCCACAATTCATCTGTGCCGGTGCGGTCGGACAAAAACGCAATGATATCACCGCTAGGAGAGAGGCGTCCGGCATGATCATGGCGAGTAGAAACAATAGGAGTTTGCGGTAACGCAGCAAAGGACTTATCAAGGGGAACGCGGCCTACGGTTGACGTTTCTTCGTGAGCTTCATACGCGAGGCGGTCGTGCCATAGTGCGGGCTGAAGCAGATTTGCTCTGTCAGGCGAAAGATTCAGGTTATACGGTTCGCCTCCGGTTAAGGGGACGCGCCAGAGGGAGAAGCCGCCCGCGAAGGATCGATCGTAAACCAGTGACTGGCCGTCAGAGGCCCAAGCCAGCCCGTTGGTCCAGAGCCCGTCCGTGACTAGCCTGCGTCCCTGGCCTCCCTGGACCGGAATAGTCCAGATCTCGTCCCGGGAGTGAGCGGTGGTATGAACGAAGGCAATGGTTTTGCCGTCTGGGGAGAAGGTTGGTACGGTGTCTCCCAATTCGTCGGCGGCTGGGGCGGTCAACTGGCGAGTTTCCAAAGTTTGCGGAGAAATAAGATAGATAGCATTGGGGCGCCGACCTTCGGGGCTCGCGCCGGGGATAGCGGGGGCCTCGTCGGCAAAGGCGATCCAGCGGCCATCGGGCGACCAGCTCACGACGCGCTGTAAAGCGGCGGACCAGGGCGCAAGGGATCGCAGCTTTCTTTCCGGGCCTCCCATTGCGGAGATGATGAAAATTCCACGGTCCTCGAGCGAGCTCGTGCGCACAAAAGCGATCTCGCGGCCGTCGGGGGACCAGGCAGGACCCGGAGGAAATGCGGCGGGCTGCTTCGTTAAACGCAAGCGGGTTTCAGTTCCCAACATTTTCACTTCCAGGTACCAACTAAAGTCAAGTTCGTTGCCTACGCTCCAGGAATAAGCGACACGCGTCCCGTCGGGAGAAAAGGCAGGGAGCCACTGCGTCCCATTCCCGTAAGTAACGATAGGAACGGGTAAGAGTTTTTTTTCGATCCGGCGGGCAAGCGAAGGAGAATTATGGGAGAGGCGCGGGGCTAAGGTTGCGGCCAGTGTAAAGATGGCGGCGGTACCCGTGGTCAAGATAAGGGCGCTGATACGACGGCGGTGCGACAAGGTTGGCGCAACCTGAGGCTTTGCGCCGGAGGATGACAAGTTGGTGCCGTCATTCTCCAAATAGGGGAACAGTATCGGAGCAGAATCGGAATCGAGGATTGAGTCCTTGGCAATTTCGAGGGCGGGCATAGTTAGAACCGTCTTGACTCGTTCGACGGGAGCGATAAAACGGTATCCGTGGCGAGGGACTGTCTCAATGAACTTTGGTTCGTCGGCGGAATCGCCAAGTGCATCGCGCAAGCGGTTGACGGCGCTGTTTAAACCATTCTCAAAATCCACAAATGTGCCAGAGGGCCACAACTTCTGCTGAATTTCTTCTCTTGTAACCAACTCGCCGGGACGTGAGATCAGCATGGCGAGAACCTGAAACGGCTGATCATACAGTTTCAGCCGGATGCCCTGCTTGTGCAATTCGCCGACATTAAGATTCGCCTCGAAAGAGCCGAATCGTACGCGTTCGGTCAACTGGGTGATTTCTCGGATGGCAGACTTTCCTTTGTCGCAGAGATTACTCCTTGTTGACACAGATGAAAAGGGCCGCGTTGTTGGAAGCGCACAGCCAACCCCAATCGTCGCAATCAGTTACGCTGTGAGGTTCTTTCAAGAGGTTTTTCAAGGTGCCGTCCATTGACGCCTCCCCTGTTCGGTTCGAAACTGCGCGGCATTGAAGCTGCCGTACGGAATCGTCAAGGGTCCGCGCGAACAAGGGTTTGGAGGAGCAAGATGTGGTGGCGGGTCTATCCGAGTATGGTGCTTATGGCACTGGTTGGTTGCGGGTGGGCCCGAGGCGCTCAAGTGACGATCGAAAACCCGCAAAAGCTGCCCATAGATGAGGGCCGGGTGGAATTACTTTACAAGATGACGTGCCAGGAAGTGGCGGAGAAGTTTCACGTCCGCGACTACAAGAAGTTGGAATACGCACTGACCGTGGTGCTTGGCGAGGAAAATGAACGATACCTAATTGACCACAAAACGGGGGCGGGGACCATCTATCTGCAGAAATGGAATGAGAAGAGCTTCGCAGGCGCTGCAACCATGCTTGCGTTTCATCACGTTCTTTCCGACGAACAGTTTCGTGAATTGGTGAAGAGAACATTGATCCGATACTGGGATGCGAGCCCCATCACCGTCCCTGAGGTAGCAAATCGACGATAGCAAGGAGCGACGTAAGGACGGTTACAGGCCAAACCGAGCTGCCGAATTTTTTAGCCGAATCCAAAAAGCGAGCGACAAACACCATGAGAAGAGGCGGTCTACGGACGAACTTAGTCATTTTTGCTTCTATCTTTCTGGCTGGCGCAATCGCATTCGCGTCAAAGCCAGTGAGCAATTTGCCAGTCACCACCTATTTGTCCGACTTCAATCCCTCCAACCTCCCGTACTACATTTACAGCGACGGCGGGGGCGCATATCAGAATGGTGTCGGCGGAGCAGGCTCCTATCTCAATGCGAACGGCTACAACCGCATTACCTGGGGTGATTGGCGGCTGGATTTATTCAATTCGCCATCGAGGCTGGTGGCGGTGACACTTAGCCAGGCGAATGCAGTACAGCCGGGAGATCCCGGTTATACGGCGCCAGCGAACCCGCCGTATTGGGGGACACAGTTTTGGGCGATGCACATGGAGAACAAGTGCACGGAAGACGGTTTGGATATGCTGACGATGAAGCCGGGGGACAAATTCACGTGCAACACACTATTTCGTTTCCCATCGACCAGCAAAGCCTTCTATCGTCTGGACATGGGAACCTATGATCGATTTTATCCGGAACCTGAAACACAGAGAGTGCAAGTGTCATGCAACTCCTCTGCGAGCGATGGAAATTGCAACGACTGGTTTATCGATCCGATTCCGGTCGTGAATCCAGACGGGAGCACCAGCCCAGGACAAACACGCGCTCGCCTGAATTACGGCAGCGGGCCGCCGTTCAACAACGAAGGCGATTTCTATCTGACATTTCACATTCACGTGACGAGGCCGTGAGGCCAACGGGGACCGCGGACAAATCGCAATGTCCTGGCTGACTGAGCTGCAAGAAGGTGAGTTAGCGGAAGGCGGCAAAATACTTGGCGGCGAGCCCTTCGCGCTATGCGGGTGGCCTGGCAATGGAGAGACGTTCTATGAAACGAACGGCCGCATGGACCTGAGTTGATCTTGTGGGGACTTGGGCATTTTGGAGCCGCGTCGTCTAAACCAAGATGGAAGAAGCGCACGCCGGGTTCTTCGAATCGTGGGCGGTTCGCCCAAGGCATCAACAGCATGGACGGCAACATTCAACAAGACGAGGTCCGCTGCTTCTGTTACCGCGTAACCGCGAGACAAGATGTGTTCATCTTCCAGAGCAGATTTTTGCCAGTCGAGCATAGCGAGGAGTGTTGTAACGCTGCTGGTCTGATTCCGCCGCAGGCTGAGAATTTCGGTGGCGATGCTCATAGCATCTCCTTGTCCTTGCCAACTACGAGATGCTTTGGTTCAGACGAATAACCTATAGCAAATGTTTATGCCGTTTTTCGCTTCATTTCAAGAGAGTTGCAACGAAGGTTAACGAGGCGCGGCTGAGCTATTGGATTTCCACACGGACGTCGGCGAACTTGCGGAAATCCTGGTCGAAGGAGGCCACTGGCGTGTTTTCGGCGGCGGCGGTTGCGGCGATCAGGCAGTCGACGAAGTGGACTCTCGTTTTTCGATAGCGATCCAATGCATCGAGGTGAATCGCGGAGGCGCTGATTTCAATGCCAGGGCTGGAAATGAGCCTGCCGAGGACTGAAGCGATATCCCCGCGCGGATGCCCATAGAAAGATTCCAGCACAAACACGCACTCGGCCAAGACGGCCGGCAACACTACAATCACCACATCGCCGCGGTCGCACGCCTCGAAGAGCTTTTCAGCAGACGTGGCATGCTTTTCGTGGTCTTGCACCAGATAGCGAACGATGAGGTTGGTGTCGACAAGCCTTCGTTTGCTCACCCGATAGCCTCATGGCCACGCGCTGCCTTCGCTGCGGCCTCGCGGATTTGGGCGAAGGACAGTCCTTTACCCTTCTTGCTGGCGAGTACACCCTTGAGTGATCGCGTACCGAGATGCACGCGAATGGTGGCGTGGTCGCCCTCCACGGCGTATTCCAGCTTGTCCCCAGGCTTGATTCGCAGCGCCTTGCGAATCTTCCCTGGAATGGTCGTCTGTCCCTTTTTTGTGACTGTAGAATGCAACGTCATAAAGTCTTTACCATTTCATAGAATCCTTACCTTCTAATTATGCCTTACTTTTCGTAAGCTCGCAAGGCGAGCGTTCTAAGTATGGGGTTTACTCGCAGAGTTAAAGAAACGGAGAGGAGGGTACAGAGAAACAAGGAAAGAAAGAGCCCTTCGGGGCCGCCCGCCATTTTCCACCCTTGCCAAGCAGAGAAATGCGACGTTGACAACCGTCACCCGCTACCAGCCGGCGCCGCAGGAAAATGGGGCAAGAAAAAGGAGAAAAGAAAATGCCTTACCTACATGTTAAGTGGAATAGCTCGGACCAGAGTTTGCCCGCCGATGTTTCTGTGATTAGACCATGTCCGGCTTTCGATGGCTACTCCCGGAACGAAGGCCTGTGCCGCCGGAGGTGGCGCGTTTTGGGTTGTAGTGGAGAGAGTGGCAAACGCCAGACCATTTTCCGCACCTTCGAAGGTTCCTTCCAAGATATCAGCCAGCTGCCTCGCGATTCGTGGAACCAGCGTGTCAATGCTTTCCGCCGTGGGAACATCTAAGACAGTCTGCTCGTATCAGATGACAACTCCTGCAGTGAAACCACCGGGGGATTGAAAGATGATGCACAGGAAGACGCGCAGATCACTTTTGGCAGTGGGGACATACCTCTTAGTTCAAGTCGCTCTCGCCCGTGTTTCCGCAACTGATTTGGCGAGAGGCCCCGCACAAGCGGCTCTTCCTCTCGCAACGGGTCCGTTCGCTGTGGGGAAGGTCACGGTACATTGGACAGATGAATCGCGCATCGAGCCCTTGTCGCCCAATCACGAACCGCGAGAGGTGATGGTAGACATCTGGTACCCGGCAGAACCGTCGAACGCGGGTCCCGCCGATTATCTGGACGCCGCGGCATATGAAAAAGCGATCGGGGCAGATGGCTTCCAAAAGTTTTTTCGCGAAGCATCCGAAACACTCAAACAGGGAGTGCAAACGCACGCCTTCGCTGCTCCTCTTTATGCACGCTCTGCAAAACAGAGCCCCGTGCTGATTTTCTCGCCAGGCGGCGGTATGCCTCGAGAGGTTTACGCGGCACAACTCGAGGACCTGGCAAGTCACGGTTATGTTGTTGCCGCGATCTCACACCCTTATGACGCCATCGTAACCATCTTTCCCGATGGCAGGCAGGTCGCTTACTCCGACAAGCGCTGGCCGGCGACGCCATCTCTAGAAGGCGAAGCCAACCTAAACCAACTGGAGTGGCATGCCAACGACATTCGATTTGTGTTGGACGAATTGACTCACGCGAATCTAGCCGGTTCGTCGGCGCTGCCCTTTGCGGGGCGCCTTGATCTCACCCACGTAGGAGCGTTTGGGCACTCGTTTGGCGGCATTGCAGCGGCGCATGCGTGCCAGCTCGACCGGCGTTTCAAAGCTTGCCTTAACGAGGACGACCTCGTTGCGTCTAAGCCTTTCTACCTAGACGCTCGCAGTTGGGGTATGGACCAGGCGTTCATGCTGATCCTGCGGGATGCACCGCGGCTTCGGCCGTCAGACGAGGAACTAGCGAAGATGAAAATGACTCGACAACGCATCGAGCAAATCGCTGCGCGACTCGACGAATATCAGGAAACGGTCTTGCGAAACACAGGCAGGGGAAGCTATCGAGTGCGACTGCAGAACAACATGACAACCCACATGGATTTTAGCGACTTGACTCTGCTGGGTGCCCACGACCGCGCAGACGCGGAAAGGCGGGCCAGTGTTCTGGGAGTCGTGAGGAGCTACACCCTAGCCTTCTTCAACCAATACCTTCGGGGAATGAATTCGGAGCTGCTCAATGACACTGCCACAGATAGGCTTGTCGAGAAGGTGGAGGTGTTCCCGCCGGCTAGGACACCGTGTGGACCGCATTGATAACCGCGAGTCGCCTCATCATCGGCCCCTTCCAATACAGCGACGAATGTAAACTTCGAACGTGACCGCTCCGCTCTCTGGGTTTTCTTCCTCTCCGACGTTCCTGCGACTGGACATTTCCTTTTTTTCTTCCCTCCTTTCTTTGGGCTCACCGCTCGGGTAATTCCTCTCCGCTCCGACCCACGCGTCTTCTGCTTTGTTGGTTCCGCGCTCAACACCATCGGGTACCCTCCAACTATGCAGACGCTAGCCTGCGACTCCACGCCCCCTCGCGCTCTCTCGTGCCCCAAAGAAAACGGGGCAGAAAGAAAAGGTAAAAACAAAATGAACTCAGTGACGATCATCGGCTTCGTCGGCGCAGACCCGGAGCAGCGTCAAGCGCGGAACGGCAACGGCTCGAAGTTCACCCGGTCTGTCTGTCGCCACGCAGCGCGCGTGGAAGAACGCTGAAGACGAGTGGCTGTCGAAAACCGAGGACGGATCACCCTTCGCGTTATTGTGGGTAGCAAAACTAGGTGAGAATGCACCTACAACTTCGAGTTGCATCGGGAGGACCAGCCCTGACCATTCGGCCAGGTTCTCCAGGGAAACGGACCTGTACCTTTTTCCAGTTGCCGCGTCCCGAAAGCGCGGCCTAAAGTGAAGATTAAAAGGCTTTTCATAATAGAAATGGAATCCATACTGGGCGTTCGCGGCGGCAAAACCACATACTCGCCTCTTGCGGGTACTCCGATGTTCCGCGCGCAGCAAACAGAATCCGGTCTTCGGCAGCTAAAACGCAATGAGTGGTGGCTTTGGTTCTTCGCAATTTTGATCACAGTGCTTTCGGCGACGGCTCTTGCGCTTACCGCCAACCCTGCCTATTTCCGAAACAAGGAGCATTTCTATGAAATTCGCCCCGAGCAAGCGCGCTGGGGAGTCCTCTGTCTGTTGCTTCTCTTCAACGGCTGGCAGGTATACAGGCAATGGACGTTCCGGCGGATGCGGAGGGCGCTGTCTCCAGACGGCGCTGGGAAGGAAGCGCAGAGTGGTTTGGTTTCCGATTTGTCCGGCACGGATGCGATCACGGGGTTACACACTCGGGGTTTTATCGAGGGGCAGCTTGGGAAAGAGATCGCACGCGCCAAACGGATGGACACGTCATTGACTCTGGCGACAATTCATCTGGATGGATTTGACCAGCTCACACAGCGTTACGGGATTTCGGTCACAAGCGCGGCGTTAAAAGAGCTAGGCCTGCGGTTAAAGAAGGCTTGCCGCGGTTCCGATTTTGCGGTCCGCTTGAGTAACGACGAATTCCTTTTGGTGCTGCCAGAATGCAGCGTAAGTGAAGCCGGTACAGTCTTGAAACGGATTGGCTCTCTGGAAATGATTTGCTCCGGGCGGAGAGTAGACCTCATCTACTCCACCGGCACAGTAGATTATCGGCCAGGCGACATGCCGTCCGATTTGCTCAAGCGCGCCACGGAAGTGCTTCACCTGTACGAGAACGTTGTGAAAGACAACTAAATCGAAGCATTAACAGAATCGACTTCAGCGGCAGGGAGAAGGAACCAGGGGGAATCCATATCGCTATTTTTCTAAGCGAGACAAGATGCTCGCAGAGGAGCAGAGGCCTCCACACAACTGATGCGCGTCCCGCTCATTTCTACTGAAACTTCATCCATCGGAAATTCTTTGGGGCCAACTCCGGCGGGGACACGGCACTCTACACCTATGTCTTGCGCTCGCTTATCACTTCATTCACCGCCTCTAGACAAAGTAGTGCTTCCGCCCAAGTCTTCCGCGAATCGTCCGGTACGACATTTTTCAAGGTTTCGGGACTTAACTGCCGGGCCTGTTCACACACAGAATTGAGTCGAGTCCAGTAATCGGGCGGCATAGCGGTGTTCGGGTGCTTTTCTTCCATGTATTTAGCCCGGCTTAACAATTCATCTATCTCCCCAAGAAGAGTCCTCATTTGCCCTCCGTTAGCGCCATCATAGAAGAGTTAATCGAGAGATGGAGAGGAAAACTCTGCAGTCGTGTACAATTAATGAGTTGACAAAAGGGCGGGAGTGGCGGAACTGGCAGACGCGCAAGACTTAGGATCTTGTGGGGTAACACCCGTGGAGGTTCAAGTCCTCTCTCCCGCACCAAAATCTGCTTCGCAGATTTTGCCCCGAGCGAGCGCAGCGAGCCGCGACTCAAGTTGCTAACGCTCTGAGCCAGCGAGCAAGTCTTCCGCGGTCTTCATGCTGCATCGCTATAAACTTCACACCCATACCCTCTTTTGCGTTGCTGCGCTGTACGAGGGCACGCGCCCGTACCTCCCCTGTCGGCGCGTCAAGTAACAGCTGGATGAAAGTTCCGGGAGGAGGTGGCTCAAGCACACGAATGTATAAGCCACCCAAACTTAGATTTCTTACATAAGATACGGATTTCTTGCCTGCGCCCTGCCAAGCCAAGAGTGTTCCTTTGGGAGAAGTAATCCGAGGGTAGCGGCGAAGCTCGTTTGTGGTGGCCATGTTACGAACACGCTCTATGCAGCCGGATGGAGCGAAGAAGCTTCACCCCGGGATGTCGAGTTAGGTTTTTGGTGACGCCTGTGGAAGCGGTGAGAATGGCAAACATACTCACACCCACAATGAGGACAGATCATCCCAGCAGCAGGCATGGCAGCAACTCCTGTGGGGTAAGGGCGCGGGCGGTTATATTACTGCGAAAGGGTTGGTTTTGCACCGCCTGATACACGACGTCTGTCGGACGACTTGTCCGGCTGCCCGAAGAACGGCGCAGACCTAACCAGGCGATGTGGGGACAATGATTCTGAACACCACTTAGGAAGAATAGGATCCTATTGTTTTTTAGCTAACGGTCGCAGCCCAAGCAGAAAATTCACTGTCGCTAATTACCGCGAAGAATTCTTCTCGCTGCCGAAGCGCGGTTAGAACGGCGAGCACTTTGCCGAAGGCCTTTATTTTTCCAGTCAAATTGTGAAACTCTGGCGAATCTTTAGCCGTGCAGCGTCTCGCGATGTGCGCGTCTGACGAGAGTTTGAGGATGTGTTCTATTCCTTTGTCTACGAGACCTGAGCTGGGATTAATCATAGCGAGTAACCTTCTAACTCTTTTGATGCCGACCGAGGCGAGAAGTTACAGAAGGACGTCGAGCCGGAGGGAGATACAACGGGAAGAGGGAAACGGATGGCGAGGAGCCTGGAAACTATCTTCTCTGATAACCGTCGGCAAAGTCTTTGGCCGATAAGTAGGCGAACGCCACCAGCGCGTTGGCGCTTTTCTGCTGCCGAGAATAATCCACGCGAAGTCTTGTCAGGAGGTTCAGCGCATGACCGTAGGCCAAGATCGCTCCCGTCAATTTGTGAAACGCGGGGGAGTTCTCAGCGGTTTCGCGTCTTTTCGTCTGGGCTTCCGCGGAAAGCTCCAGGATCCGGTCTATGGCTGTGTCTGGACTCATGGCTGAGCCTGTACCTCTGTTCGCTAATAGATAGTGAGGCTGACATTCATTGCGTTTCACTCGAACGAGGGCTGTTCCCGCGCCGCATATTGCAAAGTTGGCCATCGCCTGTCCGCGTGTACTATGGCGGTCAGCTTAGCGGCGTGGCAGGATGGTAGAATTCGCGGCCCCGCTCCCAAGCGAGCCGCAGACCCACAAAGCAGCAGGCGTGTTGGACTAAGATAGTTCCCCTACCACTTCGGGGTTTGTAAGTACAAACCGCGAACCCCGGCCCGGGGAACCTTGAGGGAGATCGCACGGAATGGGCCCCGTGTCGTCTGAACCAGGCGCAGACTCGCGCACGACAGCGAAGTCACCGCCATTGGCGCTGGAAGTGCCAGTGGTGGCTACTGGTGCGCGTCCGGGAGATGAATCGGAAAAAAGAGAGTTGTTCACGGAAGAGACCGAAACGGTGCTGGTGCTGGAGCACGGCGCAGTGATCCGGTTGTCCGCGGCGGTCGCTGTGGGGCAGTTAGTTTTCCTGACGAACAAACAAACCGGAAAAGAGATTGTGACGCAGGTGTTGCGCAAGAGGAGCGACAAGCCGACGTCGTGCTACGTTGAGCTGGATTTTACGGAAGCGGCGCCGGGATTTTGGGGAGTGGAATTTCCGAAGGCCGATACGGATGCGAAGCCGAGTGTGCTGGAAGGCGGCGAAGCGGCAGAAGTTGCGGAAGCGGAGGTGACAGAGGAAGAGTTCGCGACGACAATACAGCAGCCGAGCGAGGCGGAAGTGGCAAGGCTGCGGCGGGAAGTGCAGGAGCTGAAAGCGCAGTTGAAGGCGCAGGCGGCACCGGTGCAATCAACTGAAATGCAGCAGCCGTCGGACAGCGAACTAGAAAACTTGAAGTCATTGTTGGGATCGAAAGCGCTTTCGAAAGAGCCCGAAGAAGAGGAAAAACCGGAAGCGGCGAAAACCGCGCCGGCGAAGCTCGAAATAATGAGCCCTCACGAGCCGAAGCCGGAACCTGTGAAATCGGAAGGTGAGGGCCAGGAAGAAACAAAGCCTGGACTGAACGAGGAAGCGGAACAAACCTCTCCGTATCCAATTCGAATGCAACTTCCGAAAGCCACGGAGACGTCAAACCGCGCTTCCGAGTTTGCGGCAGATTCGGCGGCAATCACCGCAGCCATTGAAGACCATCTTTTGCCGAAAACGAGCCTGGATTTCGAGAAGTTTCCGGGATTGGCGGAGCCGAAGACAAAGCTTTACAGCGGCAAGGCAACCAGAAGCCTGAGCGGGCCAATCGGAATGCTAGTTGCGGTGGTTCGTCTTTTGATTGCGGCGGGAATTACGGTGTATCAGTTTGGATGGCTGCCAAAGTTTGGGGGAAGGAGTCCGAAGAGCGCTGCGAGCACGCATACCATGGCGGGGCCCGTCGCAGTTGTTTCTTCAAATGAGCAGACGGACCCGCCGAAGGATTTCGATGTGGCGAAGGCAGATCCTGCGCCCGTCGAAAAGCCGCCCGCTGCGGCAAACAATACGCACGCGGCAGCGGCGGAATTGCCGGCGGGTTCTGCGGGAATTTCATCGGCTAGGGTGGCGACGGAAAGCCTACACGAAGCAACCACTGCGTCGAAATCGAATGTGCGGCCTGCGCCAGAAAAGCGAACGGCAATCCGGACTGCTTCGCCAAAAAGCAGTGCGAACGAATTGGCTGCCACTACGGCAAAAGTCGAAGGGGATGTAATTGTTGAGCCGAAGCTGATCAAGGGCAGGCGCTCGTTGTCGCCGCCCGAGGCATTGCGAGGATACGTCAGCGGGAATGTTGTGATGGACGCAGTTGTGGATGAGACAGGGCACGTACAATCGGCGACAGTGGCTTCCGGCCGGAAGGAGTTACACCAGAGAGCGCTAGATACGGTGAAAGAATACTTGTATCAACCGGCGATGAAAAATGGGAAACCTGTTTCGGCGCATGTGGCAATAACGATTCAGTTTTGGTATGAACCGTAGAGAAGATCCTGCCTGAGCCGGCTGGAAACTACTCACTTAAGAATTAGGAGTTTGAACGCTGCCCTGTCGAGAGCGCGTGTGATGGGTGCGCGGATTCGGATACAATTCGTGACTCCATGAGTGACACAGCAAAGAAAAATACGGGACCACTGGCGGGCGTGAAAGTGCTGGAGCTGGGGCAGCTGATTGCGGGGCCGTTTGCGACGGCTTTCTTGGCATGGTTTGGGGCGGAAGTGATTAAGGTTGAACCACCGGGGACTGGCGATCCGTTACGGACGTGGAGAGTCGTGCACAAAGGAACGTCGCTGTGGTGGCAGTTAATGGCGCGGAATAAGAAGTGCGTGACACTGAATTTGCGCGTGGCGCAAGGGCAAAAGATTGCGCGGGACCTGGCGAAAAGAGTGGATGTGGTGATTGAAAATTTTCGGCCGGGGACGCTGGAGAAATGGGGACTCGGATACGAGGCGCTAAGGAAAGAAAATCCCGGGCTAATTTTGGCGCGGATTTCCGGTTATGGGCAGACGGGGCCGTACGCGGCGAGGCCTGGATTTGCGGCGGTGGCCGAAGCGTTTGGAGGTTTGCGGTATGTGACGGGAGAGCCTGAGCGCCCGCCGGTGCGACCGAATTTGAGTTTGGGCGATTCGGTGGCAGGACTGCACGCAGCACTGGGGATCTTGATGGCGCTTTATCACCGCGACGTGAAAGGCGGGAACGGGCAAGTGATTGACGTTGCGCTGTATGAAGCGGTGCTGAATTTGATGGAAGGTACGATTCCGGAGTACGACAAAGCCGGCGTGAAGCGAGAGAGGGAAGGAATGCGGCTAACGGGGATTGTGCCGAGCGGGACGTACCCGTGTGCGGATGGCGCGTACATCGTAATTGGCGCAAACGGGGACAGTATTTTTCGCAGGTTCATGGGTGCAATCGGCCGAGAGGATTTGGCAGGGGATGCCCGGCTGGCCAGTAATGAAGGGCGTTCGAAGCGCGTAGATGAGATTGATGAAGCAATCATGGCCTGGACAAAAGGGCGCAAGTCATTGGATGCACTAAAGATATTGAGCGAGGTGGACGTGCCCTCCGGGCCCATTTATTCCGCCGCGGAGATGCTGGCCGATCCCCATTACCACGCGAGAGGAGTGTTTGAGGAGGCGGATTTGGGCGGCGGGGACCGGGTGAAGCTGCCGAAGCTGGCGCCAAGATTAGGCGAGACTCCCGGCGAAATGCGCTGGATTGGACCAGCGCTGGGAGAGCATAATACCGAGGTCTACCGAGACTGGCTTGGCTACCCCGCTGCTGAGCTGGAGCGCCTATCGAAAGAAGGCGTGATCTAAGAAGCGCGACCACGCGTGGGGAATACCGCTTGATCATCCAGGAACAAGGCGATCAGCTGTTGCTCATTCGCCAGACGGACCACGCCTTCCTGGCTGGATTCTTTGCAAAAGAATGGGGAAATGAGGAGTTTCCACGACCGGAGCCCTTCGAATCGTTTTGCCTAGCCGCGGCGGAACATGACAACGGCTGGAGCGAATGGGAGCTGCAGCCGACACTCGATGCGAAGTCGCGCACGCCGAATACGTTCATGTCCATTCCCACGGAAGAACACATTGCGTTGTATCAGCGCGGTATTGAGCGGCTAGTGAAGGTGGATCACTACGCGGCGCTGCTCGTGAGCATGCATTGCGCCGGACTTTACGATCGCGCGCGAGCGACGATGCCGGGATACTCGGCAAAGTATGTGAAATCCACGGATTCTGCGATGGTGACTGATTTTGTGCAGCGATTGCGATTGCAACAACTGCGCTTGAAAGTGGATTTACGCGCGAATCCGGCGACGAAAGATTTGGTTGTGGAAGACGCGTTGAAAGCGAATTTCGAACGGCTGGAGGCGCTTGACCGGCTGTCGCTGCACTTGTGCTTGAATCCGCAGGAAAACTGTGTGATTGATGCGGTGCCAACAGATACGAACGGCGATGAAGCAGATTTGGATTTGCGGAGCGAAGGCGGAAATGTGCTGACGCTGGCCCCATATCCATTCAAACGGGATGTGCTGGAAGTCAGCATTCTGGCCCGGCGGATTCCGAAGCGCATGTACGTAGATGATGCTGATTTTCAGAAAATGCTAGCACAGGCGCAATATTTTGGCATCAAGTTCACGTTGCGGGCGCGGGGGACGAATACGATGCACCGGGTCGCCGGGTTGTAGGCGGTGAGTGGGTTGAGGGCCCGTAAGCGGCAGAGACGAAATTAATCAGCGAGAGTCGAACGGGCCCTGCGGCCGTGGCTGCGGCGCGCGCTCCGTTTGTGAAACAGATTGCATGTTGTGAAACAGATTGCATGGAACGGAGGCGTTTGCTACCCTCCCGCGCAATAAGGCTATGCGGGGAGGTGCGCGATGGCATTTTGCAAGGCATGTGGTCAAGACATGGGGGATGCAGCGTTCTGTTCGAAGTGTGGGGCGGGCCAGGGGGCGGCCGCACCCGTCGCGACGGCAAGCAGCGAGTCACCGACAGCTGGCATTGAAGAAAATGTGGCGGGGGTCCTTTGTTATATTCTGACTTGGGTTTCGGGGCTGATCTTCCTGCTGCTCGATAAGAGACCATTTGTGCGATTCCATGCGGCGCAGTCGATAGCGTTGTGCGTCGCTGCGGCGGTGATCGGAATTGGATTTTGGATTGTAGTTTTGTTCCTCACTTTTCTCCTGGCATTGGTTCACATACCACTGGGTTTCTTGCTGGCGTTATTGTGGCCGGTTGTTGGGATAGCTTGTTTCGCAGCTTGGGTCTTTTGCATGTACAAGGCGTACCAGCATGAGAAGTTCAAACTGCCGATCATCGGGGACATGGTCGAGAAAATGATCGGGGCATAGGATCAAAGCAAATTCAGGGATTCAGCAGGAAGAGCCGCTCCGCATTCGGGGCGGTTTTTCTTTTGGCTTCGGTTGGGTCTTGACTTTCCTTGCAGGGCACCGCATCGTTAAGGGCTTTGTGCCTGACGGTCTTGGCCACCGTCTGGCCAGAAAGGCCCGAACCGCGCAAATATGACCCGAGTAAGGCTGTGTTTTCACGACCGCTGCTTTGACGGCACCGCTTCGGCAGCACTCTTTTACCGGTTTTACCGCGAGAAATTTGACGCAAGCGCCGATTTTGGCTTTACCGGAATGACGCACAAGGCAAAGCAGCCATGGGAGCCTGGCTTGTTTGACGGCGACGAGAACGTGATTGTGGACTTCAAGTATTCGAATTCGCCGAAAGTTACTTGGTGGTTCGACCATCACCAAAGTGCGTTCTTGACTCCGGCGGATGCGGAGCAGTTCAGGAAGTCTCCGGGAAAGCACTTCTTTTATGAACCGGCGTACAAGTCCTGCACGATGCTAATCGCGGAGACGGCACGGGAGAAATTCGGATTTGATACAAAGCCGCTCGCGGACTTGATTCACTGGGGCGACATTATTGATGGCGCGCAGTTTCCGACGCCAGAGTCGGCGGTGGAGTTGAAAGAGCCGGCAACGCAATTGGCCCTGGTGATTGAAGCAGCTCCCGAAGACGGCGTGCCGGCCCAGATTATTCGAGAGCTTGCGTACAAACCGCTGAAGGAAGTGATTGAGCTGCCGATCGTGGCCAAGCATTTGGATCCGCTTCTCGAGCGGCACCGGCGTTCGATTGAGATTTTGCGGGAGCGATGCGAAGCGAAGGACGGCGTAATTTATTTTGACGTTAGCGATCTGGACCTCGAGGGGTACAACAAATTTATTCCCTATTTGCTGCATCGTGAGTGCGTCTATTCGATCAGCGTGAGCGCGTCTGCGACGCGGGCAAAAGTTTCGCTAGGGACGAATCCGTGGAATCAGGCGACGGCGGATCAGAATTTAGCTTCGCTTGCCGAGAAATTTGGCGGCGGCGGGCATCCGCGCGTGGCGGCGATTTCATTCGATCCAGGTGATATTGGGCGTGCCAGGGAAGTGGCGCGAGGTTTGGCCGCTACCCTGCGGCAGAGCAAAAGGTGATTTGAAGCATTCGAATGTTGCGGGCTTGGTGCGCTAAAGTTCCTTGCATTCGGTCAATTGGTCCAGTAGTCTGAAAGAGTTCTTGGTAGAGGTGCGGAGGTCAGGAGTAGCCGGGCAGCAGAACCGATTCGCTTCGGTGGCCCGCGCGAAAGGGACGAAGGAGTTTTCTCCGCCGAAATTTCTGCTGCAGCGCAAGCGGCAGAGGTTGGGGAACGTGGCGAAAGCCCGTTCACTGTCATCCGATCACTTCGAACGAAGCGGAACAACGCGGCCACAAAGCCGCCGGATGGAGCGCTATCGAGAGGCGGTGTTCTCCGCAGAATTTCTGCGCAGTTCCTTCCTCCGTAGCGGTTCCTCCAGAAAGAAAAAACCGAGCATGGATGCAGTGCAATTGACCCGCGCGCTGGTGGACATCGAGTCCACAACGGGAGCTGAAGCGGCTGCCGGAGAGTATTTGTACGCGCATTTGGCGGCGCTGGCGGCGAGGACGAGCGGCATCGCGGAGCGGATGGCGGTCGCGAACGATCGTTTCAATGTGCTTGCAACATGGGGAACGCCAATTGTGACGATGTCCACGCACATTGACACCGTGCCGCCGTTTTTTGCGTCGCGTGAAGATGAAGAGTTTGTTTGGGGCCGTGGTGCGTGCGATGCAAAGGGAATCATCGCAGCGATGGTGTTAGCGGCGGAGCGATTGCTCGCCGGGAGAACGAGAAATTTTGGATTGCTATTTGTAGTCGGGGAAGAGAAAGACAGTTTAGGGTCGCTAGCTGCCGCGAAGTCTTCACGCGGTTCGAAATTTTTGATCAACGGAGAACCTACGGAGAATTTGCTTGCGCTCGGTTCGAAAGGGGCGCTTCGGTTCGAATTGATTGCGCGTGGAAAATTGGCGCACTCCGCTTATCCGGAATTGGGCGAATCCGCGATTGAGAATCTGCTGAGTGTTTTGGAAGACGTCCGACGCATCTCGCTGCCTAGCGATGAGCTGCTCGGAAAATCCACCCTGAATATCGGGACGATTGCAGGCGGACGCGCGCCGAACGTAATTGCGGATAGCGCGCAGGCCGAATTGATGTATCGCCTCGTTGGCGATTCGAACGCTGTGCGCGAAGCGCTTATGCGCGCAGTTCGCGGGCGCGTGGAGGTCCGCGAAGCCCTTTGCACCGAACCGATTCGAATGGAAGCCCTCGATGGCCTCAAAACTACGGTTGTAGCGTTCACCACGGATATTCCGAACTTTGCCGGAGCTTGGGGAAAACCTCTGTTGATTGGTCCCGGAAGCATTCACGTTGCGCACACCTCCGAAGAGCGAATTTCCAAAAGGGAATTGAATGAAGCAGTCGGAATTTACGAAGAGATGACGAAAAAACTTCAGGCAGGCGCAGCGTGACACACGGATTGGCCATTGTCGGATACGGGAAGATGGGCCGGATGATTGAACGGCTCGCGCCGGAGTATGGGTTTGAAGTGCGAGCAAGAATTTCCGGAAAAGAGAATCCAGGCGCGAACGGACTCACAAAAGAGCTGCTACACGAAGTGGATGTTGCGGTGGAATTCACACGGCCGGATGTGGCCGTCGAGAATTTACAAAAGCTGGCGAACATGGGAGTGGCGACGGTTTGTGGGACGACGGGATGGTTCGCGGAGTTAGATCGAGTCAAGAAAGATTTTGAAAAAAATGGGAACGGGCTGGTGTGGGGCGCGAATTTTTCCGTGGGATTGAACCTATTCAGGGAAGTGGTGGCGGAAGCGGCGAGGAGATTTGCTCGAGAAGAAAGCTACGGTGCGTGGGGATGGGAGATTCATCACGCGGCGAAGAAAGATGCACCATCGGGGACGCTGCTGGCGCTTGCCGAAGACATGAAGCGAAACGGATATGCGCGAGAGATTAGTTTGAGCGCGAATCGTGCCGGCGCGGTGCCGGGGACGCACGAGATTGGATTTGATTCTGCGGAGGACACAATCACAATTCGTCATGCCGCGCGGAGCAGGGAAGGATTTGCACGCGGTGCGTTGCGCGCAGCGAACTGGGTGATCGGGAAAAAAGGCGCCTACGAATTTCGTGAGATTTTGCATGAACTTGTCTAAAGGCAAGAAAGCAGGAGGGACAAAATGAAATTTGAAGGGTGCGGGACAGCGATCGTAACGCCATTCCAAAATGATTTTTCGCTGGATGAGGAGACGCTGCGAAAGCTCGTGCAGCGGCAGATTGAGGGCGGCGTGCATTTTCTCGTGCCGTGCGGCACCACGGGAGAAAATCCGACTCTGGCGCGCAAAGAGCATTTGCGCGTGGTGGAGATTACGCTCGAAGAGGCGAAGGGGCGTGTGCCCGTGCTCGCGGGAGCAGGCGGGTACAATACGGCGGAAGTGATTGAGTTGGCGCGCGAGCTTGAGGTAATGGGCGCGGACGGGCTGCTTTCTGTAACGCCTTATTACAACAAGCCTACGCAGGAAGGTTTGTATCAACATTACCGCGCGATTGCGGCCGCGACGCGGCTGCCGATCGTTCTTTACAATGTGCCCGGACGGTGCGGAACGAATCTGGAGCCGGCGACGGTGGCGCGGCTGGCAAAGACTGAAAATATTGCGGGCGTAAAAGAAGCGTCGGGAAACATCGGGCAAATGGCGGCGGTATTGAATGCCGTGCCGGATGATTTTTCCGTATTGGCGGGAGATGATTCGGTGGCGCTGCCGTTGTTTGCGCTGGGCGGAAAGGGAGTAATTTCCGTCGCCGCGAATGAAGCGCCTCGAGAAATGGCGCAACTATGCGAGTGCGGATTGGCCGGCGATTTTGCCGGGGCGCGCGCGATTCACAGAAAATATCTGCCGTTGATGGAAATTAATTTTGTGGAGTCGAATCCGATTCCGGTGAAGGCGGCGATGAGCTTGATGGGCTTGCTGGAACCGGTGTGGAGATTGCCGTTGGTGGCGCCGAAGGCGGAAAGTTTGCAGAAGATTCGAGCGGTGCTCGAATCGCTGGGCATTCTGGAAAGGGTGGCCGTTGCCGCAGCTATCACAGCAAATTGAAGAATTGTTCGATCAGCCGCCGGCGAAGTATGAGGAGGAGCACCGGCAGCTGTTTCAGTCATTCAAAGAATTATTGAATAGTGGCGAGGCGCGGGCGGCGCAGCCGGATGCAAAGTCAGCGACGGGTTGGCGCGTAAACGCGTGGGTGAAGAAGGGAATTCTGCTGGGATTCCGGCTCGGTACGCTGGTGGAAATGGGGCCGTATCCTTCGCGGCAACCTTTTTTTGACAAGTCGAGCTATCCGCTCAAGACAATCACAAAAGAAGCCGGAGTGCGAGTTGTGCCGGGCGGCTCGAGCATCCGCGACGGGAGCTACGTCGCGCGCGGTGTGGTCTGCATGCCGCCGATGTTCATCAATGTTGGCGCGTATGTGGATGAAGGAACGATGGTGGATTCGCACGCGCTGATTGGGAGCTGCGCGCAAGTGGGAAAGAGCTGCCATATTTCGGCTGCTGCGCAGATTGGCGGAGTGATCGAACCCGTGGGCGCGCTGCCGGTGATTGTAGAAGATGAAGTGATGATCGGCGGAAACGCGGGCGTCTACGAAGGAACGATTGTAAAAAAGCGCGCCGTGCTCGGGACGGGGACGATTTTGAATCGCTCCACGCCGGTGTACGACCTGGTGAAAGAGAGAATATACGCTGCGAAGGATGATGAGCCGCTCATGATCCCAGAAGAAGCGATTGTAGTGCCGGGTTCGCGGGCGGTGACTCATCCAGTGGGAAAGCAATGGGGACTGTCATTGTATGCAGCCGTGATTGTGAAATATCGGGATGATAAAACCGACGCACGCGTGCAGTTGGAAGATTTGTTGCGCTGATTTCTGATGGATTCTGACGTTCGACAAAATTTTGAGCGCCGTGTAAAATAGTAAGGTTGCAGTATGGACCGGTAGCTCAATGGTAGAGCAGCTGACTCTTAATCAGCGGGTTGGAGGTTCGAGTCCTCCCCGGTTCACCAACCTAACTACTTTCACTGTATTAAGTTAGAAGAGACCTGCGAGGGAAGTTCACTGCCCGATTTTGGTGCAACTGTCCAAATACTGTCCAACCGTTCCTTTTCACCCTGAATGAAGTCCGGCGAGAGCTTGGCATACCTCTGAGTCATCTTGATGTCGCGATGCCCAAGGATCTTGCTCAGGGTGAAAACACTCCCGCCTTTCATAACGTAGTGCGATGCGAAGGTGTGCCGCAGATCGTGGAAGTGAAAATCGGAAATGCCGGCGTCCTTCAACGCTTGCTTGAATGCGGTTTTCACATCCGACAGGGGCACTACATTTCCGTCATTGTCGAAACTAGGGAAAACCAATTCTTCGTTCTTCACGCTCGTCTTGTGTTCAGTAAGCTCGTGACGGGTTATGGAGTCGAGCGGGACTCGCCGCGTGTCTCCATTTTTCGTTTTCGAAAGAAAGATGTTTTGGCCTTCCCAGTTTATTTGCGACCATCGAAGGCCGAGGATTTCACCTTTCCTCATGCCGGTGTGAAGGGCAACAGTCACCGATGTTCGAAGATACTGCCAATACTTTCTCGCCGTGCCCTGGTGCTCGTTTTTTGTGATTCTGGCCTGAATCGCGTCGAACAGCGATTTGATTTCGGCCATCTCAAGATAGCGTTCCCTCGCCACTTCGCGGAAAGCCTTTAGACCGGGGCCGCCGCGAGCCGGATTGATGGAGATTTTTTGATCTTCAATCGCTACGGCCATCATGTGGCGCAGCAGAGCGATTTCACGATTCACCGTGGCGCCAGAAACGGCCTTCGCCCTGGTGCTGTGGTAGTCGCGCACCTTTTGCCGCGTGACCTTGGAGAGTTTCAGCGGCCCAAACTCCGCGACCAGATTGACCATGAGCCGTTTTTCGGTTTCGTGGCTTGCTTTTTTTGCAGAGACGTTCGAGAGATATTCCTTCGAGAAGGCTTCGAACGTTGGAGACTTTCCCTCATCAATGTAGGTGCCGGCTTTTTTCGCAGCCTCGATTTTCGTCCGTTCTGATTTGGCTTCATCGTGCGAACCGATCAGTTTACGGACGCGACGGCCTTCCGGCGTTCGGTAGTCCACTCCCCAACGGTCTCCCGATTGGAAGAGTCCGTGGTTTCTACCGCGACCACGCCTCGCTCGCTTTTCAGTGATTTGTGCCATTTGTTTCATTCCTCGGCTTTGGCCACGGAGGCATTTAGAATTCGCCCCTACGAACATTGCGCGGTTTGCCGAAAGATAGTTTTGCGGAGAAGGGAATCGCGATGCAGCGCGATCCGCCTGCGTTGAGTTTTCTTACGAAGAACGAAACGCCCTGAAACCTCGTCGGGCTTTCCGTCATTTGTGACGAAACCGCCCCGTCCAAAACGAAGCCGTTTTCAGACGCCTCTTTCAGACTTCTCGGCTTGCGAAAAAACATCCGTTGATTTGCGCGGATATGTTTGCGGCAGTCGCGAATCGGCATTTGCGTGTATTCGTCGATCGTCACTGCGGTCACCGGATACCCCATTGAAATCAGCTTTCCGATGATTCGCGTTCGTTCTGGCCCCAAACACTCCCGCTCCTCTCGCGAGAGTTCCGTTATCAGCTTCGCTTCCGGCATGATTGCCTCCTGTTTTGTCCCCTTCCGCGCCAATCGTTCGGCGCGTGAAGATCAAATGTCGCGGCGCTCATTGCGAACTTTAATTTTTCCCCTTTCAGTTTTCGCCCATTTCCCTTGCGATTCTTGCGCTTGGCTTCCGGCATTCGCAATTCGCCGGTCTTTGGGTCTTTAATTACCCCAATCTCCTTTAAGTCTTTTTAAATTAACGAAAGGACGCCCACTTTCCTTATATCGTTCTCGGTCATTTTTTCCTTCCTCTTCCTTTTCTGTAGTGTTTAGCCTTGTATTCCCTCACAGCAGCAACATCGGAAAGGCTCCAATCCCTGAACTCTTTGCCGCCGATCTTTATGCTCTTGGGCTTAGGCAGTCGTTTTTCAGCCAACCAACGTTCCAATGTCGCGGGACTGATGCCGACCGCCTTTGTCACTTCTCGCGTGGAGAGAACCTTTCCCTTTGAAATCAGTTTGGGTTTGTCAAGAGTCTGGACTCTCATATTTAGCGTCATGCTATTCCTCGCTTGCAGTCATGTCAAGAGGATTTTTGCGGCGATTGGATTTTAAGGATTCCTAAAAAGAAAAGGGGCACGTGCCAGAGACAGCCCAATGCCGTAGGCTGCTTCGGGCGCACGTGCCCCGGGATTTGCCCGAAGATTGTTTAGGCTACGCCGTCAATGATGCCGACGCTGGCCGAATGGCCGGCCTGAATGTCAACCTGAAACAGCAGGCGGACCATGACCTGAGCGTTCGCGAACGCAGCGTGTTCGGACACGTCGATCCGCAAGCCTTGATCTTGCGCGCCTACGCCAACGAAAATGTCGTCCATCGCGCAGCACAAAATCGCCGAAAGGTTCGTGCCGGTGCCCTTCGTCTCCGTTTTCGACATTTTTGTCGAGCGATAGACGGGTTTTCCGAAAAGTTGATACACGTCGCCGCTCAAAAGCGGAGAGTCGTACTGGTAGAGAAGAGGACGGCCGGTTGTGTCTTTCAATTGCCGAACGCGCGTCCAGGATCGCGGATTCAAAAAGAATACGCGATTGTCGTCCGAAACATCTGCGGCATCGAGCGCGTCAAGGAGAAGAACAAAATCGTCATAGGAGACGTTTCCGCCGTTCGCGTTGCCGTTCTGTGCACCAACGGAAGTCGGACTGGAAATGGAGCGCAAGCCGGTCGGGCGATTCGCACCGGAGCCGGTTAGCAGGGCTGCGTCAACGAAGCGCTGCATGCTTCGAACGAGATTGGCCTGAAACGCCTGGTCGGCTGCAGGCGAGCTGTAATTCGCCCATTCTACCGAAAATGCGGAAAGCAACCGCGCGGTCGAGAGCGTGAGTGTCACATCCGTCGTTGCAGGCGTTGATTCGGCGGAAGCCGCGTTTTCGCCAAGCCATTGTGCAGTTGCATCTGCTCCGAAGCCGCCGAGATGCTGCTTTTTGCCAAAACACGGAATGATGTTCGGGCCGGCACGCATGATCTGCGCCTTCGCACCGAGTTCCGTGACAAACTGGTCTTGCCAATCTTCTGGAATCAGGAAGCCGCCTGCCGTGGTCGTGCCCGAAGCGAACGCTTTCTGTAAATATTCAACTTCTTTTTCGTACCTGCGCTCGCTCGGAAAGCTGTGGTCGAGCTTTTTGCGAATGTAGGCGTTTGTCAGGCGGTACAGCGATAGCTCCGGCTTAGTATTGCCGCGTTCGCGGTTCTCCTGCGAAATGAAAACAGGAGCGGCTTTCAGTTCCGCGATCTCGCGCGAAAGTTTTTCGACGGCATCGGCCGGAGCGTAGCGCTTGTCCGTGACCTCAAGGACAGGCGCAATTTTTTCTTCAAGTTCTTTTGTCATCTTTTTCCTCGTTTTTTTAAGGCGGACAGACACGGATGCCTGCCCGCCGAAAGACGGGTTTTTGTCCGTTCAGTTGTGAGGAAGTTTTTTAACCGAGGACTTCCACGGCTCGGTCGCGAGGTTTTGTTTTACTTCGGGACCTGAATTCCGAAGGCGGCGGTTGAAACTGGGTACCGGCTCCCAAACTTTAAGATGCGAATTTAGCGGAAAGTTTGCCTGCTGCACGCATCAATCAACTCATCCACGAAAGTTTTTTTCGGTTGCCGCTTTTGAATCTCTTCGATTTCTCCGAGCCACTGTTCGAAAGAGGTTTCGACGTTGGCTAATTTCGATAGCTTGAATAGTTCCGCTTCCTGGCCTTTTCCAGAAACGAGCGCTTCCGGGTTCGCTGGAATCGGAACTATCGAAACCTCCAAAAGCTCGCATTTTGTGAATCGCAATCCAGTTGTAAAGCCCGAATCATTCTCGATGTACTCGAATTCAAGTGGAATGAAACCGACAGATACCGCATTCAGGAATCCGCCAGCAATCAAGTTGAAAACCTGGTCCGCAAACGGATTTTGCTCCACCGTCGCGAACTGCGCGAGCCAGATAAGTTTTCCACCTACAATCTGTGTCCTTAAACCTTTGGCGATTGGCAGTCCCGTAGAATCGTGAGCAAAAAGACCAATAGGATTGGCTTGATAGTTCTCGAGCTGCCATCCGTCCTGCTCGATCACGTCGCCCATGCGGTCAGGTGCCCCCGTCGAGGCAGTAAACAAAACCGTCCGCGCTGAATCGTCAATGCTGCGCTGCTCGACATATAAGCCGAGTCCGCGGTATTGGCCATGCGGAGATTTCCTGATGCGCTCGGCCAATTTCGGGCAAACTCGTTCTGTCGGAATTTCGTAGCTTCTGAATTTCGAGTGCTTAAGCTTGCCTTTGCAAACGCCGTTGGCACATTTGATGTCGTAATCCATTTTTTTTCCTCACAGTTTTCCAGCCAGACTGTTCAGCGAACGATGAACTTGGCTTCTGGAAAAATTCACTTCTACGGCCATCGTTCTAGCCTTGATTTGCCGCCTATTTTTTCGGCGAAATTCTCTTAGGCACTTCTCGCAAAGCAATCCGGAATGTTTCACGCCGTCCAGAGTCACCTGTACGGGAAAAACCGGAGAATTTTCGTTTTCGCAGAGTCGGCACATTTTAGGATTCCTAAAAATCAGGCGGGACTTACCGCCTGGCGCACTGCAGAGCCGAATCCTGAATTTGAAGCCAACGAATACTTTGCGGCTGCGCGAGCGAATTTCAGGCCGTGCAATTCGAGAACGCGATCCACCCCTGTAGCGTCTAAGGCATGGATTTGCGGAGCGTAGTAAATGGCAGGTGCCTGCCGCGGCCCGCCAACCGCCGCCGCATCCGAGAAGATCCCGCCCGGGCCTTCGGTAAACAGCGTGCCCACGGTTTGCGCGAAACTGGACTCAGCCGCACGGTCAAATTCCTTGCCGATGAAGTCGGCTGGATTCACCGTTTGCCGACGAACCGCGCGCGCGATATCCGCTTGCGACGGCCCATGATGGAACAGCCCGCCAATCAGTCCGGCAAAGAATCCAGCAACCGCGCCAATCGCCGTGCCGATGCCCGGCGCAATTGCCGTACCGATTTGAGCGCCGCCAAGTGCGGCCTCTCCAGCACCCTTGAGTCCACCATCCGAAATACCAGAGATGACAAGGCCCGCGCCTTGTCCAATCGCTCCGAATTTCTGCAATGTGGCGTTATTCAGGCCCGCTCCGATACCGGACAAGGAAGCACCAGTGGCCGTAATACCGCCGCCGATCCGCACGCCGATATTCCGGCCTCCGATTGCATTTCCGAGGCCAAGAAAAAGCCCCGGCGCCGCCGCCCCAACCCCGCGAAGTAATGCGCCAAGAAAGCCGCCGCCCGCTGGAGTAATTCCGCCTGTATTTGGAGCACCGATTCCGCCTGGCGGGGTAAAGAAACTGCCAAAAAGATTGTTGCCGGCGCCAGACACACCGCCGCCGCCAACTGTTAGCGCCTGTGTCAGGCCAAGAATCGCATCCGTATTCGCCGACGTGGCCGTTGTGTTGAGGTTAACGCTGGCAACGTTCTTGTCAATCGCCGTTTCGGGCGAGAGAATCTTGCCAATCTCTCCGAGGATGCCGCCCTTGCCCTTGAGTGAATCACCTACACTCTTGAGCAAGTCTTTGATGCGCGTCACGATTGGCGTAAAGATAGCCGTCACTACGGCCTCAAAAATCAGCTTGATTGGTGTGAGCGCCGCCGACAAGAGCGCCTGCCTGAGCGCCTGTCCAAAACTCCGCGAACCTGAAACCAATGAATCAAACAGCCGACCAGCCGTGTTTTTGATTTCATCCTGCGTCTTTTTCAGTTCTTCGCGGCGAAGGTTCTGGATCTTGTCCTGTGCCTCTTCATTGAACTTTACGCGCAAATCCTGCAATTGCTGTTCCGTAGCGCCGAGTTCTTTCGCTTTCGCAGTGGTTTCATCGAACCGCTTTTGCTCCTCGGCAATGATTTTCTGTGCGGCGTTGCCAGCGGCTTCCGCACGGGTGATAGCAAGGTCGTCGTCCACACCCTTAATCAACTTGGCCAAATCTTCGCGCTGCTTTTGAAGTTTTTTCTCCTCTTCCTCGAGCTGCTTGTCTACAGCAATCAGCGCCTCGTCGGCCAGTTTGTTCAAATCGCGCGTCGTCGCCGCAAAAATGGCGTCAATCGCAGCAGCGGCTTGCGGCGCAAGCGTACTGCGCGCCTGATCCGAGACATTCTGCATTGCGTCGGCGATCTTTTGAATTTCCTCAACTTGCCTGTGAAAAATGGATTGTTCTGGCGAAAGCCCCTGCCCTTGCGCGGCGCCAAAAATCTGCTGGATCGTTTCGCTCGCCTTTTTGAAAGTTTCGGAATTGAGCGCAGCGATTTCCCTTTTCAGCTCTTCGGCGGCTTTTTTCGCCGCATCCGCCTGGCCATCCAACTTCTTCTGCAATGCGTCAAAAACGGGAGAAAGTTTTTTAGCCGCGTCAATGGCGTCGTCAAAGCCAAGTCCCAACCTCTTCCATTCATCGGCTGCCAACTGAGCGCCCGTTTTTGTTTCGGCGAAGAAACCAGCCATTCCGGGCGTGCCTTGCGTAATCAAAACCAAAAACTTTTCGAAAAAACCTCCTGTGTCAGGATCACCGAACTTAGCCAGGGCTTCCTGCAAGGGCGACAACTTAACCTTCAACTTGTCAATGGTAAGTCCAAGCGCAACGCTTGATTTTTCCCAATCGTTCTGCGCCTTCAAGACATTGTCGTTAATCTCAGGCGCTAATTTTGCGACGATACCGCGATATTCTTCAATGCCATCGCGGCCCTTGTTCAAAATGGGAATGAGTTGCAGGCCAGAACGACCGAATAATTCGATGGCGGCAGCAGATTTTACTGGCCCGTCCGGTAATCGCCTAAACGCATCCGCAACTTGCTCGATCGCTTCGAATGAATCTTTCGACGTGACGCCCAAAATCTTGAGGATATCTGCGGATTTTTTCCCTGCGCCTTCAAAGCCGCCAGCTTCACCGCCCGCCCCGCCCGTAAGCGCCTGAGAGAATTTGCGAAATCCGGTGACAATATCTTCGAGGCTCAATTCGGCTGTTTTTGCTACGGCCTCCAATACCTGTAAATCTCTAATTGGGATTCCGGTGCGCTGCGAGATATTCGAAAGGCGCTCGGCCAACTGACCGCCTTGAATTGCCAGATTTGCGGCAGCGACGCCCGCAGCAACGAGAGTCGTAACAAATGCACCAAGTATTCCGACAGCGGGGCCAGCTTCAGCGGAAATGGACGCAATTCCAGTTGCCGCAGCCTGAAACTCCGAAGCACCAGAACCTCCCGCCAAACCGATTATGCGGCTGCCTAGCTGGCCGATATTCCGTTGCAAAGAGCCTGTCACCAAGCCGAGAGCGGATTGCGTACCGGAAGTTACGCCAACGCCCACGCCGCGCTGCAAGGCGTTCGCCTGGCGCTCGCGCTCCAGCGTCATCTGTTTCAGTGTGGCGAGTTCTTGCTTGGTGAGATTGTTGCGGGTGCTTAGTTTGCCGATCTCGGCGTCAAGTTGCGCGACAAACGCCTTCTGCTGAACCTGCAATTCCTTGATGCCAATTGCGCCAGTGGAATATAACGCACGGAGTTTCGCCGCCTGTTGCTGCAGCGGATCAGTGGCAGCAGTCCGAATCTGAGCTGCCGATGCTTTCGCTTGTGCTGTAGCAGCGGCGTAAACTTTTTTCAGTTCCGCTTCAACCGCCGCGGTATCTACCTGAAATTTTATGACCGGCCCGGAGATGAAACTGCTCACTTTGCACCATCCGCAATCGCGATAATCCGGCGAAGTTCTTGGCCGATTGCATTGAAAATGCCCGCCGACTTAGCGTAATTCGAAGCTAGTTCACGAACGGCGGCCTCCGTCTCGACTGGCGTTTTGGTCGCCACGAATCTCGCATTCAATTCGGGCATCGCCGCATTGAGGGTGTGGAATTCGGAGAGCAACGCCGAAATCTTTGCCGTACTCGCAGCAGAGCGATCCTCGCGTGACCGCTGCTTCGCTACATGTTCGATTACCGCTCTGCGAATTTTTCGCGGCAGCATTTTTCCTCGCAAAAAAGAAAAGGCCGGACGCATTTCTGCGTCCAGCCCTGTCTAGGAAATTTAGATACTCAACAAACTGAAAACGTTGTCTCTTAACCTCTGATCCTTCGCCAGCCGCGTTCTTGGCGCAATTTTCTTCCGGCATCTGGATCGTTGGCGAAATCATAACTTTTACCGCCGACCGAAATGAGCGCGATGCCGCAGCCGCCAGTTCCAGAAGCCGCCAAAACCAACGCGCCAGCCGCAGCATTGGCTGCGTCATCGTGCGAGCCGGGTGCGTGATCTATCGAATCTCTTCCGCTCCGCGCTGTTCGGCGCTCCAACCCAATCAATTCATTCGCCAGCCGTTTGTTTTCGAGCAGTTCTGCACGGCCGGCGTTGAGAAGTGGAAGAAAAGCGAGGTATATTTCGCTGCGCGCTTTGTCGCTAACGACGTATTCAATTCCAGCCGCGCGGAAGCGCTCGCGAGGCCATTCCCCCGCATATGCATCGCCAGTCACTCTTGAAATGCCATACTGCTTAAGCGTCTCGGCGAATTCGAGCACAGTTGCATCCGGCGAAAACGGCGGCTTTCGCTCTCGAACACAATCCAAAATCGCCTTTTCATTCTTCGCCTGATGTGCAATGGCAAGCGTAAACGAATCAGCACTCCCACCTGACGGATCTACGAAAGCCACATACCGGATTTCACTAGACGGCGGAAGTTCGATTCTTCCGGCCATTGTGCAAGCCTCAACGACTTCCTGTGAGATTAGGCGCTCAACGTCTGAGCGAAACTCCGCTAGATATTCGGCGCGAGCCGATGATTCGTCACGCTCAAGCGCCTCGTCAACAATTGCTTGAGGCAACGAAGGATTCATCGTCCTGCTTGCAGCCTTCCAGAACAAAATCCGCGAGTCTTTTCCAAAATGTTTTTGGTAGTGCTTCCACAGTTCGCCGCGACGCGCATAGGGAGAAGAAATTACGAGCAAAAGGGAAGTGGGAATCGTCGCAAGAGTCGGACGCAGCGCGACAAGAAGCTCGGTGTCCGGTTCCGCGCTTTCATCGGTACTCAAAAACGCAGCCTCGTCCAAAATCACCGCGATTGCCGAAAAGCCGCGGCTAGTTTTGTGCGATGCGGTAGCAACTTCGATGCTAATTCCGTTCGTCAAATCCACTGATTCGGCTCGCTCGTTCAAAATTAGCCGCTTCAAAAAAGGAATGTTGCGAAGAAAGCCCATGATGTAGCGCAACAAAACTTTTGCCTGCCGGCGATCTGGAGCAATCAGAAGCACTACTCCAGATTCGCCTAATTTGAGAAATCGTGAGTAGTCGCAGAAGCAGGCGAGGAAAACCGCAATCGTTGCCGCCGCCAAACTTTTTCCAGCCCTTCTGCCACATGAGCACCAGACCTCACTAAAAAATCCACTCGGCAATTGTGGCCGCGCTGTGCAATCGAAATAGATTTTTTGCGCTTCCTCATCCAGCTCGAGGCCGAACACTGTAGCGAAAAAGGCGAACCATGATTGCCAGGTTTGGCCACCGAACCACGGCGCGAAAAGCTGCGCATCGCGGCAGGCTTGCAAAATCGTCAGGCTACCGCGCTTCTTGCGACTCATTGTCCGCTCTTTCCTCGCCGGGATACTTTGTCTCGATATATGCTTCTAAATCTCCCGCATCGCGCATCTTGCGTTCCAGTCCGAGGGCGACCAAGTTGTGGCGCAATACGTTCGAATAACTGGCGAGAATCCGCAGAATCCCGCGCGGCCGATGCCTTTTGT
>JACXTT010002143.1_pt1 | contig 31630 bp, 31 predicted proteins | sample 9270951 | NCBI WGS metagenome assembly JACXTT01 (sample SAMN15532306, study PRJNA645909) | rock metagenome | isolation source: weathered quartz diorite | place: Puerto Rico | collected 2017-06-21
ACGCCCCCGCAAACGCCCGCTCCCGCGCCGCGCCCGCCGTCGCGGCACACGGCAACGGCGCGCGAGCAACTGGCGCGCGGCCGGCGGCTGGCCGCCGGCGTCGTCTCCGGGTTGACCGACGACGACGAGCGCACGCCGATCGCGCAAGTGCCCACGGCCTCCGCGATGGGGCTGCTCTCGTGCCACGCGTGCGACCTGGTCAGCCCCCGCTCGCTGGAGGGCGAACCCTGCCCGCGCTGCGGCGCGACGCTCCATCACCGCAAGCCGAACAGCCTGGCACGCACCTGGGCGTTCCTGCTGGCGGCCTTTATCCTCTACATCCCGGCCAACGTGCTGCCGGTCATGGTGACGCAGTCGATCGTGGGCACGCAGCGCGACACCATCCTCTCCGGGGTCATCTACCTGTGGCTGTCCGGCTCGCATATGCTGGCGGGCGTGGTGCTGATCGCGAGCATCGTGGTGCCGCTCCTGAAGATGATGATCCTGACGATGCTGCTGCTGTCGGTGCACTTCCGCTCGACCTGGCGCATCCGGCAACAAACCAAGCTGTATGGACTGGTCGAGATCATCGGCCGCTGGTCCATGCTCGATATCTTCGTGGTGGCGCTGCTGGCCTCGCTGGTGCGGGCCGGGGCGCTGGCCACGATCATCCCCGGCGGCGGCGCGATGGCATTTGCGTCAGTCGTGGTGCTCACCATGCTGGCCTCGCTCAGCTTCGATCCGCGCCTGCTGTGGGACTCCCTGGAAGATGACAATGCCCGACACTGACAACCTCACGCCCACTCCAGCGCCGGCGGGTCCGCCGCAGCCCGAGCGCCGGCGCCGTGCACGCTGGCTGCCGTCGCTCGTCTGGCTGATACCGATCGTCGCGGCCGTGGTCGGCATCTCGCTGCTGGTGCACACGCTGACCTCGCGCGGGCCCGAGATCACGGTCACGTTCCGCTCGGCCGAAGGCCTGGTGCCCGGCAAGACGGCGGTACGCTACAAGGACGTCGACATCGGCGTCGTCAAGGCGGTGCGTCTCGCGCGCGACCGCTCGCACGTGGTGGCCAGCATCGACCTGACCAAGGACGCCGAAGGCTTCGCCGTCGCCGACACGCGCTTCTGGGTCGTGCGCCCGCGGCTGGCCGCGAGCGGCGTGTCCGGGCTGGAGACCCTGCTGTCGGGCGCCTATATCGGCGTGGACGCCGGCAAATCCGACGAAGGCAAGCGCCGGTTCACCGGTCTGGAAGTGCCGCCCATCGTCACCACCGACTCGTCCGGCAAGCAGTTCGTGCTGCGCGCGAGCGACCTGGGCTCGCTCAACATCGGCTCGCCGGTCTATTACCGGCGCCTGCCGGTGGGCCGGGTCGTGGCCTACCAACTCGAGCCGAACGGGCGCGACATCGCGCTGCGCGTCTTCGTCGACAAGCCCTACGACGCGCTGGTGACGGCCGACACCCGCTTCTGGCATGCCAGCGGCGTAGACGTGAAGCTCGATGCGAGCGGCCTGAAGATCTCCACGCAGTCGCTCACGACGGTGCTGATGGGCGGCGTGGCCTTCCAGGCGCCCGAGCAGACGACCGCGACCGCGCCGGCCGCCGAGAACACGCAGTTCCTGCTCGCCGGCGACCAGGGCGAGGCCATGAAGGAGTCCGACGAGCTGGCGCCATCGCTGGCCGTGATGAACTTCGACCAGTCGGTGCGCGGCCTCTCGCCCGGCGCGCCGGTCGATTTCCGTGGCGTGGTGGTGGGCCAGGTGCGCTCGATCGGCATCGAGTACCAGGCGGACAAGAAGGCCTTCCGCCTGCCGGTGGTGGTGGAGTTGTATCCGTCGCGCATGGGCTTCCGCCAGCGCGACCTGGATGACCAGGCCAAGGCGCGCCATATCGTAGAGGGACTGACCAAGCGCGGTATGCGCGCGCAGTTGCGCACCGGCAACCTGCTGACGGGCCAGCTCTACGTGGCGCTGGACTTCTTCCCGAAGGCGCCGCCGGCCACGGTCGACCTGAACGCGTCGATTCCCGAACTGCCCACCACGGCGGGCACCTTCGATACGCTGCAAGCCAAGGTGGGCGACATCGTCAACCGCATCGACAAGGTGCCGTTCGACCAGATCGGCCAGGACCTGCGCACGTCCGTGGCCTCGCTCAACGCGACGCTCGCCTCCGCCGACAAGCTCGTGCAGCAGCTCAACGGCGACGTGGCACCGCAGGTGGTGGCCGCGCTGCAGGATGCGCGCAAGACGCTGAATTCGGCCAGCGGCACGCTGTCGTCGGACGCGCCGCTGCAGCAGGACACCCGGCGCATGATGCAGGAACTGACGCGCACGGCCGTCTCGCTGCGCGCGCTGACCGACTACCTGGAGCGGCACCCCGAAGCGCTGTTGCGCGGCAAGCCGGAGAACCCATGATGACTCGCATCCCTTCCTCGCACGGCGCCGCCCTGCTGGCGGCCGTGGCAGCAGCGTTGCTGCTGGCCGGCTGCGCCTCGCCCGATCCGCGCTACTACACGCTGGCGCAGGGGCCGGAAGCCGGCGCGGCGGCACCCGCCGCCGTGCCGATGTCCAACCCGATCTGGATCGAAGTGGCCCCGGTGCGCGTGCCGGAGCGGTTGAACCGGCCCCAACTGGTGGTACGCGCCAATGGCGCCGACGGCGCGGGCCTGAAGCTGCTCGACCTCTCGCGGTGGTCGTCGCCGCTGCCCGACGAGCTGCGCGACGCGCTGTCGCAGCGCCTGCAGGCCACGCTGGGCGCCGTGGACACCTACCAGCAAGGGCTGTCGGAGGTGGAGCCCGTCTATCGCGTGACGACCGAGGTGGTGCACATGGATGCCGACCTCGGCCAGCGCGCGGGCGCCACGATCAACTGGACCGTGCGCCGGCTGCCGGACGGCAAGGTGATGGCCGGGCGCACGCAGGCCGAGTTGCCCGCGCCCGGCGCGGTGGATGGCGTGGTGGCCGCCTACCGGCAGATCGTCGCCAGCACGGCGCAGGACATCGCCGCCGGCGTGCGCGCGTTGAAACGCTAGGCGCCGTCGCGCGTCAGTCTTCGTCGTCGCCGTCCGCGGTCGGCACGACGCGCGGACGCGGCGCCGCGCGCCGCTTCTCCTCTTCCGCGATCTGCGCCAGGCATTGCGCCGGCCCGCCCTGCACCAGCCTGGCCGCGCAGGCCAGCATCAGGTTCTTGGCCAGGCCGAAGTCCTCGACCACGAAGCCGCGCGCATCGAGCGGCGTGCCGTCGGCGTCCACGCTGGCGGTCGCGCGGTCGCGCAACGTGCCCGCATCGGCCGTGTAGGCCCACACGGGCTTTCTCAACGCCACCGCAAACCCCACCTCGAACGCGGTACCCGAATCCGGCTCGCCCGGCCCGCGGAAATCGTCGAGATTGGCCATCATGATGTCGGCGCGACGGATCAGCGCGAGATTGGCCTCGTAGATCCAGTGCGCCGCCTCGGCCCCGGACAGGCCTTGCGGCACGGCGTTATCGAGCGGATACAGCCCCGAGAAACCATCCGCCGCGCACAGCGCCTTCAATTGCTCGCCATAGGCGGCGGCATCCTTGCGGAACACGTCGAAGCCTGCGAGGTAGATCGTCTTCATGGGGGTGGCTCCATCACGGATCGTGAAAGTCTGCGCCGCCAGCATACCGCACTCGTTTGGCCCCTTAAGCATGGTCCCTTAAGCGTCACGCAGGTCTTGCGCTACCATTGCCGCTTCCCCCTGCCCTGTGCGATGCCATGTCCGCTCCCCAGATCCTCCAGGTCGGCCCGCTGCCGCCGCAAACCAACCGGCAGTTGCAGGAACACTTTGGCGCCATGGCGCTGTGGCAGCAGCCCGAGCCGCTCGCGTGGGCGCGCGAGCATGGCCGGCAGGTGCGCGTGGTGGTGACGTCCGCGCGCCACGGCTGCACACGCGAGCTGATCGATGCGCTGCCGGCGCTCGAGGCCATTGTCAGTTTCGGCGTGGGCTACGACACGATCGCGGTGGATGTGGCCCATGCACGTGGCATCCAGGTCAGCAATACGCCGGACGTGCTCAACGACTGCGTGGCGGACCTGGCGTTCGGCCTCTTGATCGACGCCGCGCGCGGCATCGCCCACGGCGACCGCTTCGTGCGCGCGGGCCGCTGGCGCGACGGTCCCATGCCTCTCGCCACGCGCGTATCGGGCAAGCGGCTCGGCATCCTCGGCCTCGGGCGCATCGGGCAGAAGGTGGCGCAACGCGCCGCCGGCTTCGACATGGAAATCGCCTATCACAACCGCCACCCGCGCGCCGGCGCGCCGTGGCGGCACGAGCCGGACCTGAAGGCGCTTGCCGCCTGGGCGGACTTCCTGGTGGTTGCCACACCCGGCGGCGCGGACACGGCCGGGCTGGTCTCGCGCGAGATCATCGAGGCACTCGGCCCGCGAGGGATCCTGGTCAACGTGGCGCGCGGCAGCGTGATCGACGAGGCCGCGATGACGGCGGCACTCGCGGCAGGCCGGCTTGGCGGCGCGGGACTGGACGTGTTCCGCGACGAACCCAACGTGCCGGCAGCGCTGTGCGAGATGGACCATGTCGTGCTTGCGCCGCACATCGCGAGCAGCACGCACGAGACGCGCGCGGCCATGGAGGCGCTGGTGATCGAGAACCTCGACGCCTTCCTCACCGGCGGCAAGGTGGTCACGCCTGTACAGTAAGCGCCACGCCGCACGCGCCGACGCCTTCTATACTGGAAAAAGCCGGCCACGCCGGCCGGTACGTTTCCACCTAGGCCCAGCATCACCCACGGAGAACCCAGTCACGCGCCGCGCGAACGCGGCACTCCAGCCAGGGCCGTTGGCCCTGCCCCACAGACATCCGGCGTCAGGAGGCAAGCATGGGACGCAAGTATGTCGATTGTCGCGAGTATCCGAGCGAAACGCATTGCTCCGTCGCGCTGTCCGCCGACAGTGAAGACGAACTGCTCGAAGCCGCGGTGCAGCATGCCATACAGGTGCACAAGCACCAGGACAGCCCCGAGTTGCGCCAGCAACTCAAGACCATGATGAAGGAAGGCACGCCGCCGGCCTGAGCGGCCGGCACGCCACACAGGCGTCGCGGGCGGTCATGGCGCGCCGGAATCCCGGAGCGCCATGACCGCCCGCCAGCTTTCCGCTTCCGCGAAAACGACGAGCCCGGCCCGTTCAGGGCGCCAGCGCCGGATGGCGCAGCGCGTGCGCGGTTTCGGCCAGGTGCGTGCGGAAACTGCGCTCGTCGGCGCGCAGACCCAGTTCGCCGCTGCGGTAGGCCATGGCCAGGGCCTGGATCGATTCGGGATGCTCGCGCTCGGCGGCTGCCTCGTACCAGGCCACCGCGCGCGCCTCGTCGCGCGGCACGCCGTCACCCTCCCGATAGACATTGGCCAACAGGAACATGGCCTGCGCCACGCCGCCTTCGGCCGCCACCGTGAACAAGCGGGCCGCCTCGGCCGGGTCGCGCGGCTTGCCATATCCGCCGCGAGACAACAGCCCGAGGTAGTAGGCCGCGCCCGCGTCGCCCCCGTTCGCGGCCACCGAGAGACGCGCCCAGGCCTGCGCGTAGTCGGGCGTGCCGGCGTCGGCCAGCGTGCCGAGGAAGGCTGCCTTGCCGAGCAGGAACTGCGCGCGCCGACTGCCGGCATCGGCCGCGGCGCGCAGCCAGCGCGCACCTTCGGCACGCTCGGGCATAGCAGGGCGCGACAGCAGCGCCTCGCCCAGCGCGGCCTGCGCCGCGAGTTCGCCGCCTTGTGCCGCGACACGCAGCGCCTGCAACGCCACCGGATCTGCACCGCTCGCCGTCAGCGCCTGCCACTCGATCAATTGCGCGCGGCGCGCCTCGACCTGGTGACGCCAGGCGCCCGCGCCGGCGACGAGCAGTCCCGCGGCAATCACGGCTGCCAGCCCGGTCCGCAACGCGGGATGGGTGCGGCGTCCGTGGCGCCGCGCCGGCGCCTGCTTGATGCGATCCGTAGCGCGATCGTTGGCGCGGTCAGTCACTCGTTCAACCATTGAGGTCCACCGAGTACTGCGACAGGTTCTTGCCGGAACCGTCATCGGCCTTTTCCAGCGAGATGTTGGTCAGCCCCGCGGCCTGCGCCTGCGGCAACTGGCCGACGCCGGAACTGAACACCACCTTGCCCGCGGTGACCACCTTGGTGAAGCGCCAGCTGCGCGCGCTGCCGTTGGCGGCACGCGTGACCGCCGCGTTCTTCTTGATGTAGGCGATCAGCACATCGCGGTTGGCGTCCGGCGAGGCGTAGATGGTCTTGCTGCCGTCCAGCCCCGGGAAATTGCCACCGCCGCTCGCGCGGTAGTTGTTGGTGGCGACGATGAAGTCCTGCGCGGCCGTCACGGGGGCGCCCTTGTACGTCAGGTTCTTGATGCGGCTGCCGACCGGTTGCGTGACGTCGATCTCGTACTGCAGGTCGGGCGTCGTGAACATGTCGAAGTTATAGCCGGGGAAGCTGCTGATCAGCGGCTGGTCGGTCGCGGTGGCCGGGTTGATCTGGTTGAAGCGCTTGGCGGCCGTCTCCAGCCAGGCCTTGATGCCATCGCCGTTGACCTTCACCGCGTAGACCGTGTTCGGGTACAGGTAGAGGTCGGCCGCGTTGTTGATGGCAAGGCTGCCGGCCTGCACGTCGGTATAGTCGTTGCCGCCGCCAAAGCCGCTCTTGAACGGTGCCGACACCGACAGCACGGGCAGCGACGCGAGCGTCGGCAGGTTGGCCGCGACGTAGTCCTTCACGTAGTCCGCCTGCGCCTGGTTGACGATCTGGATCGCGCCGGGATCGCCCACGTCGGCGAAGTAGCTGGCCATGCGATAGTCGGTGGTGCCGATCGGCGTCTTTACATAGGCGATGGTCGCCTGGTGCTCGGCGTCGACCGCCGCGGCCACGCTGGGATCGGCCGCCACGTAGGTTTTGTCCGGATTCTGGATCGAGCGCGCCTGCACGACGGTCGCGCTGCGGTCCACGGTCCAGCGGCTGCCATCGTGCGCGAGCTGCAGCTTGATGACGCCCAGGTGCTTGCCCCAGTAGTTCGCCATCACGGTTGGCACGCCGTTGACGAAGCCCTTGACCTTGTCCACGCCCGGCAGGTTGAACTGCGCCTGCGTGCTGTTCGCATCCGGGAAGATCTGGTGCGAGTGGCCGATCAGCATCGCGTCCACGCCCGCCACCTTGGACAGGTGCCAGCTACCGTTCTCCATCGTCGGCGAGTACGCCGAGGCGTCCAGCCCACCGTGCGAGATCACCACCACGAGGTCCGCGCCCTTGGCGCGCATCTCGGGAATGAACTTCTCGGCGGCTTCCTTGACGCCGACGGTATAGACCTTGCCGTCGAGCCAGCGCTTGTCCCAGCTCATGATCGCAGGCGGCGTGAAGCCGATGATGCCGATCTTCACTGGCGCGGTGACGGCACGGCCGTCCGGGCCGGTGGCGGTCACCTGCTTGGTGATGATCGTATAGGGCTGGAACAGCGGCGCCTTGGTGCGCACGCTGTTGACGTTGGCCAGCACCTGCGGGAACGTCGGGCCGGCGCAGGCCGTCTGCACCGACGGGTCGGGCAGGCCGTCGACGTTGAACTTGTTGCCGGTGACCTGGTTGAGGAAGTCCAGGCCGTAGTTGAACTCGTGGTTGCCGATGCCGCCGCCGTCGAAGCCGGCGGCGTTCATCACCTTGTACATGGCGAGCGTCTCGCCGCAGCCGATTCGCTTGACCTGCGCCTGGTAGTCGGAGAGCGCCGTGCCCTGGATGGTGTCGCCGTTGTCCAGCAGCACCGTGTTGGGAAACTCGGCGCGCGCCTGGCTGATCAACGTCGCCACGCGCTCGAAGCCCATCGACGAATCGTTGGCCAGCTTGAAGTAGTCGTAGCTGCGCACGTTGGTGTGCAGGTCCGTGGTCTCCAGCAGCGCCAGCGTGGCCTTGGTGCCGGCCTGCACCGCCGCCGGCGTGGCGGTGCCGCCACCGCTGCCGCCGGCACTGCTGCTGTCGTTGCTGTCGGAGCCGCATGCGGCAAGCACGGACACCGCGCCGGCCACGAGGGCCGCGAGCGCCGAGTGCACGGCGGGCCGGGAACGAACGAGACGGCCGAAGCGGCCGGAAGACCTGCTGGACATGGACGAGACTCCCTTTGTGTTGTTGTTGTGCCAAAACGGGCGATTCTCGGGGCTGCCGGTGGCAGCGGCATGGCAGGGAAGTGGCAGAGGCGTGACATGTCCATGACGCCGGCGAGACAGTCATCGAATTGTCACCGGCGGTATTCGACGTGGCTGATAGTCCCCCTGCGCCAGATCAAATGCTGTCGCCGGACCGACTCGGGCATCATTGACGCCTCGTTATATACAGACTTATATTGCGCCTGAGCGTTGCGCTTAAGGCGCCCGGACTTCCCGGCGCCAGCCAACCTCCCGCCCTGTTTGCCCGGAATCCCCATGCCCGCATCCCTCCCCCGCCGCTCCGCCTTCCTGCCCCGCCGTGCCGCCGCATTGGCCGGCGCCGCCTTTGCCGCGCTGGCACTGGCCGCGCCGTCCGCGTTTGGCGCGGACCTGGTCGTTTCGGCGGCCGCCAGCCTGACCAACGCCTTCCGTTCGCTGGCCGAGTCGTACGAGAAGGCGCACCCGGATACCAAGGTGGTGTTGAACTTCGGCGCCTCGGACGTGCTGATGCAGCAGATCGTCAAGGGCGCGCCGGCCGACGTCTTCGCGTCCGCCGATCAGGAGGCGATGAACAAGGCCGAGACCGAAAAGGTGGTGCAGCACGCCACGCGGCACGACTTCGCCGCCAACCAGGTGGTGCTGATCGTGCCGGCCGACAGCAAGCTGGGCATCGGCGCGCTGGCCGACCTCACCCGCCCGGACGTGAAGCGCGTAGCGTTCGGCAACCCGGCGTCCGTGCCGGTCGGCCGCTATACCAAGGGGGCACTGGAGGCCGCCGGTCTGTGGGACGCGGTCTCCACCAAGGGCGTGCCGGCGCAGAACGTGCGACAGAGCCTGGACTACGTGGCGCGCGGCGAGGTCGACGCCGGCTTCGTGTTCGCCACCGATGCCGCCGTGATGCCGGACAAGGTCAAGGTGGCCGTGCGCGTGCCGAGCCGCACGCCGGTCACCTACCCCATCGCCGTCACGAGCCAGACGAAACAGGCCCCGCAGGCCGCGTCGTTCGTCCAGTACGTGCTGTCGCCGGAGGGCCAGGCCATCCTGGCGCGCTACGGCTTCCAGAAGCCCTGACGGCACGCGCCGGAACATTGGCAGGCAGGTCATGGACGCCGTCTGGGTTCCGCTTCTGCTCTCGCTCAAGGTGGCGGGCTGGGCCACCGCGCTCAACGCCGTGCTCGGCGTGGCCGCCGCGTGGGCGCTGGCGCGCTGGCGCTCGCCCGCGCGCGACGTGGTCGATGCCATCCTGACCTTGCCGCTGGTGCTGCCGCCGACCGTGCTGGGTTACTACCTGCTGGTGCTGGTTGGCCGGCGCGGCGTGTTCGGCGAATGGCTGGCGCGGCTTGGCATCGAACTGGTGTTCACGTGGCAAGGCGCGGTCATTGCATCGACGATCGTGGCGTTCCCGCTGGTGCTCAAGTCGGCGCGGGCCGCCTTCGAGGGCGTGGATCACCAGTTGGAAAACGCCGCGCGCGTGCTGGGCGTCACTGAGGCCGGCATCTTCTTTCGCGTCACGCTGCCGCTGGCCGCGCGCGGCATCGTGGCCGGCGTGCTGCTGGCGTTTGCGCGCGCGCTCGGCGAATTCGGCGCCACGCTGATGATCGCCGGCAACCTGCCCGGGCGCACGCAGACGCTGTCCGTGGCCATCTACGAGGCCGTGCAGGCCGGCGACGACAACACCGCCAACCTGCTGGTGCTGGTCACCTCGCTGACCTGCGTGATCCTGCTGGTGGCCGCCGGGCGGCTGGTGCCCGCCGCCGCGCGCAATCCGGCCGATCTGTACGAACGCCGCCGACCGCGCCGGTCCGTGCGTGGCCGGCCCACGTCTTCCCCGCACTGAATCCGCCATGAGCATGCATGTCACCGTCCACAAGCGCATGGTCTCGGCGGACCGGCAGTTCGCGCTGGATATCTCGTTCGACTCCGACAGCCATCGCATCGCGCTGTTCGGCCCGTCCGGCTCCGGCAAGAGCCTGACGCTGCGCGCGATCGCCGGGCTGCTGACACCGGACGACGGCAGGATCGTGCTGAACGGCCGCACGTTGTTCGATGCCGAAGCGGGCATCGACGTGCGCCCGCAGGAGCGCCGCGTGGCCTACCTGTTCCAGGACTACGCGCTGTTCCCGCACCTGACGGTGGCGCAGAACATCGCCTTCGGCCTCTCCAAGGGTTGGCGCAACCCGCGCCGCGCGGCCGCGCACCCCGAGGCCGAACGCTGGATCGACGCCTTCGGGCTGCGCGAGATCACCGGCAACTATCCGGCCGAGATCTCCGGCGGACAGAAGCAGCGCGTGGCGCTGGCGCGTGCGCTGGTGGCCAAGCCTGACATCGTGCTGCTCGACGAGCCGTTCTCCGCGCTGGACCCGGCGCTGCGCGTGCGCATGCGCGCCGAGTTGCGCGCGCTGCAGTCGAGCCTGGACGTGCCGATGCTGGTGATCTCGCACGATCCCGACGACGTCGAGGCGCTGAGCGACCACGTGCTGGAAATCCGCGAGGGCCGCATCCACGGCAGCGGCACCGCCGCGCGGCACCCGCCGGTCTACGCGCCGCTTTCGGCTCGCGTGGCCTGACGCGCGCGAATCAGGTCGACATACGCGCCTTCGATCAGCCTGTCGGCGCCGACTCCCAGCTTGCCGAGCAGTGCGTGCGCCTCGGCCACGCCATCCTCGACGGACTCATGATCGGCCAGCACGACCTCCAGTTCGAGAAAATCGCCAAGCCCTTCCACGCGATCCAGGTGAATGCGCGTGCGCCCCGCCAGGTAGAGCGTGCGCGCCTTGCGCACCCGCCCCGTCTCGCCATGCGCGCCCGCCAGCGCGGCGCGCAGCGTATCGGGCGACGTCGTGGGCGAGCGCAGGTAGAAACTCACCTTGGGGCCAGCCTGGTCCGGTCGCTGATAGAAGATCAGTTCGCCATGCGCCGGCCCGAACGCGCGCAGCTTCAGGCGTCCGTTGACGCAGCCGAAGAAGGTGTCATCCTGGTGAATCAGCTCCGGGCCGTGGTCAGCCAGCGCCGCCGCGCGCGGCACCACCGCTTCCACGCTGTCGATATACGCCTTGATCTCGACGTTCCTTGCCATGTTGGGATTCCTTCGGTGGTTCAGCCCAGCAGCAGCTTGGCCGCGATGAGCCACATGGTGATGCCGATCACGACCTCCAGCACCTGCCACGCGCGCGGCCGCGCGAAGATCGGGCGCAGCAGTACCGCGCCATAGCCGAGCAAGAAGAAGAACAGGAAGGACGCGGTCATCGCGCCCGCGGCAAAGCTGGTCTCGCGCCCCGGGAACTGCGTGGACACCGAGCCGATCAGCATCACCGTGTCGAGGTAGACGTGGGGATTGAGCCAGGTGAACACAAGACAGACCGCGAGCGTGGCCGCCAGCGGGCGCGACTCGGCGTCGCTCGGGACCAGCGCGCCGGCGGAACTCCATGCAGTCCACAGGCTGCGCGCACCGTACCAGATCAGGAACGCCGCGCCCGCATAGCGCATGGCATCGTCGAGCCACGGCAGCTTGCGGATCAGCACCGCAAAACCGGACACACCCATCAGGATCAGCAACGCATCGGACGCCGCGCAGACCAGGCACACCCAGAACACGTGCTCGCGGCGCAGCCCCTGGCGCAGCACAAAGGCGTTCTGCGAGCCGATGGCGAGAATCAGCGACAGCCCCAGGCTGAAGCCGGCAATGGCGGCCTGCATGGTCAGGCCCCGGCGGCGGCAGGCGCCCGGCGAACGGTCGTGGATGCGAAAAGACGGCAACGGGTTTCCCGCGCCGGGAAGACAGGCAGTGCGTGCATGGTGCGAAGGATTGGGATGGCGCGGGCTGCTTCGGCATTTGCCCGCTAAAGGTGTCCCATTATGCACCTTTACCGGATGCCGTGCAGCCCGGTCATCGCGTGCCCCCGACGGCACGCACCGATGTTTAAACCAATGTGCCGAGAATCACGCTGGACGCCTTGAAGATGGCCAGCGCGCGCATGCCAACGGCCAGGCCCAGTTCCTGGACCGCGCCGTTGGTGACGATGGCCGCCACCGTGCCGCCGCCGTCAAGCTCCAGCACGATTTCCGCATTGACGGCGCCGGGCACCACGCGCGTGATCGCGCCGGGCAACTGGTTGCGTGCGGAGAGCCGCGCGGACGGATCGGGCAGGCCGATCATCACGGACGACGCCTTCACGAGCGCGAAGGCCTCCACGCCCGCGGCCAGTTCGAGGGTCTCGACGCTTTCATGCGTGATGGTGGCGACGATCCGCTGGCCGCCGGGCAGCGCCAGCGTGACCTCGTCGTTGACGGCACCGCCGCGCACGGTTTCCACGCGACCGAACAGCTTGTTGCGGGCACTGGTCTGGATCATGATGCGCCTCATCAGGTGAAGATCGTCCGCCGCCGCTTCGTCAAACGAAGCGCCCAGGCGGCCAAGATGCGCGACGAAGCGGCGATGCTCGTCCTCCAGCGCGCGATAGGTGCGGATCAGGCGCTCGGCACGCTCGGTCAGGCGCGTGCCGCCGCCACCCTTGCCGCCGGCCGCACGCGTGACGAGCGGCTCGCCGGCACTGTTGTTCATCGCGTCGATGGCGTCCCACGCGGCCTTGTAGCTCAGGCCAACGGCACGGGCGGCCGCGGTGATCGAGCCCTGCTCGCCGATCGCGGCCAAGAGGGCAATGCGGTCCTTGCCGCCCCAGTCCTGGGTACCGGAACGAAACCAGATCGCGCCTTCGAGTTCGAGCATGAATGAGAGCGCCGCCCGGTCGGCGGCGCGGCAAAGTGCAGGATGACGTTATGGTAATGCCAATCGCAGCGCAAACCGCGGGTCCGGCCGAACTTTGCGTTCAGCCCTGGTGCGCGGGGATGTACCAGTGCATGACGCTGCCGGCAAAGTATTGCTTGTCGAACCGGCGCAGCAGGCGCCAGGCGGTGAACGGATCGACGGCAAGGTCGACCCACGCCCACGGGTGATCCGGGTCACCTTCGCGCATGATTTCCACCGAATTGACCGGCGCGTGCGTCTGCAGCTTGTCGCGCAGCATTTGCTCGGTCACGTCACGGTGCAACCCGCGGATCAATACCTGCATACCGGCCTCCTGGCGCTGCGTGCGTCACCCTCATTGTAGGCCTCGCGCCATGCAGGTGTGGCCGGGCAGGCCGCGAAACCGGCGCCGCCGATGATGACGAACAGCACGCGGCCAAGCGACGGATCGGGTACCCACGCCGGCGCACCGGTCAGGCTTCGAGATAGTGGTCGCGCAGGCGATCCACGTCCACGCACAGGCTCTCGCGCAAATAGCGCTCGATGCCGCCAGACACCTCTTCGATCGCGCGTACCGAAGCCTCCAGGTAGGCAGGCGTCACCTCCAGCAGCGGCATGACCACCTCGGGTCGCACGCCAAATGCCGACAGCTTCGACAGCGCACCCTCGTTGAAGCGCGCGTTCCAGTGGTTCGATGCCAGGTAGTTGGCGAGAATATCGTCCTGCCCCACGCCGAGCGCCGACAGCAACAGCAGCGAGGCAAAGCCGGTGCGGTCCTTGCCTGCGGTGCAGTGGTAGAAGAGCGTCTTGCCGGACTCCGCGGTCTTCAGGAAACCACCGAACGCCTCGCGATAGCGCTGCGGAAAATCGCGATAGACCTCCAGCATGAACGCGCTCATCTGCGCCGGGCTGCCGTCGCGCAGGCGCGGCATCAGCACGTCCATCGCCATGCTGCCTTCCAGCACCGGGACGGCGACCCAGCGAAAGCGCTCGCCAAAGCCGCGTTCCTCGACGGATTTCTCGCCAGGCGAACGGAAGTCGATCACCATGTCCGGGCCGAGCGCGACGAGGCGCTCGATGTCCGCCGCACTGGCAAGACCGGGATTGCCGCTGCGGAACAGCTTGCCGGCCCGCACGCGCCGCCCGCCCGCGCCCACCAGGCCGCCCAGGTCGCGCGCGTTGCTGACGTTGTCGAACGCCAGGCAGCCGCCGTCCGCGCCCTGCGCCACGGCTGCAGCGTCCCCGCCGCCGGCGGGCATGATGGCGGGCATGTTTGCGGCCCGGCCGGCCCACGCGAGCCATTGCTTGATCATGTCGTGTCTCTTGTTGTTGAGTCTTGCTGTGGAATCGTCGTGCCGCATGCATTGTGCCTCAAGGCGGCATGTCGTCAGCGCGACCCGTATGCCGGCACGTGCCAGCGCGTGTGGCAGCCCGCAATGTAGCGGCCGTCCAGACGCGCCACCAGCTTCCAGACCGTGAACGCATCCGCCGCGATGTCGACCAGCGCCCAGGGGTGGTCGGGATCGCCCTCGCTCAACAGTTGCACGCCGCGCACCGGCACGTAGGCAGCCAGCGCGCGGCGCAATGTGGCGGCATCCACTCCGGCGCGCAGTCCGCGTATCAAAACATTCATTGTCGGCTCCAATTATTTCAGATCGATCCCGCGCGTGCAGGACATCGGCAGGCAGTGCCACGGGATGCGCTTGCGCCTCTCCCGCCGAGGCCTTATCAGCGTGGGGCATGCCATTGGAAAGCGAATCAGGCACGTGCGATCCATTGACTTGGCAATTTGTTGATTCGAAACAGGAAGTCCCGGATTCGGTCTCATTCGGCCTCGACGGCGCCGAGGCGCCAATCGGATAATTCCTATCATGTCGAATGCGGCGGCCGGGCCATCAGCGCGGCTGCTACACGTTCCACACGGACGCGCCGTTGCCGACATTGCCGCCAGACAGCCGCCGGGCCATCCCCGGCGCGCGGGCATGCTTTGTTGCCATTTCACGCCAGCCTTCCGTGTCGAACCTTCGACAGGTTATTCAACAAGAAGGAACTGGCGATGCCTGACTCAAACACTTCCACCGCACCTGCCCCCGCGGCCGCCAAGGCCGCACCCGGCGCCACCTTGCACTGGGGCCTGTTCGCCGCGGTCGCGGCACTACTGGCCGTGCTCGCCGTGCCGCTGCCGGCGGACCTGCCGGTTGCCGGCCATCGCATGCTGGCCATCCTCGCCTTCGCTGTCGTGATCTGGATCACCGAGGCGGTCTCCTACGAGACCAGCGCGGCCATGATCGCCACACTGATAGCGGTGCTGATCGGCTTCGCGCCCACCGTTGCCGATCCGTCCGTGCAATACGGCACATCGAAGGCGCTCGGCATGGCGCTGTCCGGCTTCTCCAACACCGCGCTCGCGCTGGTCGCGGCCGCGCTGTTCATCTCGGTGGCGATGACGGTCACCGGGCTGGACCGGCGCATCGCGCTCGTCACGCTGTCGGCCATCGGCACCAGCACGCGGCGCATCCTGATCGGCACCATCGCCGTCACCATCGTGCTGAGCCTGGTGGTGCCAAGCGCCACCGCCCGCAGCGCGTGCGTGGTGCCGATCATGATGGGCGTGATCGCGGCCTTTGGCGTGGACAAGAAGTCCAATATTGCCGCCGGCATCATGATCACGGTCGCGCAGGCCACCAGTATCTGGAACGTCGGCATCCAGACCGCCGCCGCGCAGAACCTGCTGACCATGGGCTTCATGGACAAGCTGCTCGGCGCACGCGTCTCGTGGCTCGAATGGCTGATTGCGGGCGCCCCGTGGGCCATTGCCATGTCGGTGGTGCTGTACTTCCTGGTCCGCTTCCTGTTGCCGCCCGAGACGGAAGCCATTGTCGGCGGCAAGGAGGCCGTGCAGCGCGAACTGGCGGAGCTTGGCCCCATGACCGGCCCGCAGAAGCGTCTGGCGCTGGTATCGATCGGTCTGCTGCTGTTCTGGGCCACCGATGGCAAGCTGCACACGCTCGACACCGCCACCGTGACGTACATTGGCCTCGTCCTGCTGATGCTGCCGCGCTTCGGCGTGATGGACTGGAAGACCATGCAGCAGCGCACGCCGTGGGGCACGCTGATCGTGTTCGGCGTCGGCATCAGCCTGGGCACCGCGTTGCTCACCACGCAGGCCGGACAGTGGCTCGGCAAGTTCGTCGTCACGCATTCGGGCCTGGCGGCACACCAGCCGCTGATGATCTTCGCGATTCTCGCCGCCTTCCTGATCCTGATTCACCTCGGCTTTGCCAGCGCCACCGCACTGACGGCCGCGCTGCTGCCAATCCTGATCTCCGTGCTGCAAACGCTGCCGGGCGACATCAACAAGATCGGCATCACCATGCTGCTGGGCTACACGGTCAGCTTCGGCTTCATCCTGCCGATCAACGCACCGCAGAACATGGTCTGCCTGGGCACCGAGACGTTCAACGGGCGGCAGTTCGCGCGCGTCGGCATCCCGGTCACGATCATCGGCTTTGCCATGATGATGCTGTTCGCGGCCACGTACTGGCGCTGGCTGGGCTGGATCTGAACCAAGGAGCTGCCATGAAGATCACCCTTTCCTCCGCTCACCGCTTCGCGCGCGCTCTCCTTGTCGCCCAGTCCGTGCCCGACGATATTGCCGAAGACGTGGCCGAGCACCTGGTCGAAGCCGACCGCTGCGGCTACATCAGCCACGGCCTGTCGATCCTGCCCAACTATCGCCGCGCCATCGAAGGCGGCAACGTCAATCCCGAGGGCCGCGCGACCTGCGTGCTGGACCGCGGCGCGCTGATGGTCTTCGACGGCCAGGGCGGCTTCGGCCAGCACGTCGGCAAGACCGTGATGACCACGGCCATCGAGCGCGTGCGCGAACACGGCCACTGCATCGTCACGCTGCGCCGCTCGCACCATCTTGGCCGCATGGGCCATTATGGCGAGATGGCCGCCGCCGCCGGCATCGTGCTGCTCTCGTTCACCAACGTGATCAACCGCGCGCCGGTGGTGGCGCCCTACGGCGGGCGCGTCGCGCGCCTCACCACCAATCCGCTGTGCTTTGCCGGACCAATGCCGAACGGCCGCCCGCCGCTCATCGTCGACATCGCCACCAGCGCCATCGCCATCAACAAGGCGCGCGTGCTGGCCGAGAAAGGCGAACCGGCACCGGAGAACAGCATCATCGATGCCGACGGGCAGCCCACCACCGACGCGTCCACGATGTTCGGCGAGCACCCGGGCGCGCTGTTGCCGTTCGGCGGCCACAAGGGCTACGCGCTCGGCGTGGTGGCCGAGCTGCTGGCCGGCGTGCTCTCCGGCGGCGGCACCATCCAGCCGGAGAACCCGCGCGGCGGCGTGGCCACCAACAACCTGTTCGGCCTGCTCATCCATCCCGAGATGGACCTCGGCCTGAACTGGCAAAGCGCGGAGGTGGAGGCCTTTCTGAACTACCTGCACGCCACGCCGCCGGCGCCTGGCTTCGACGGCGTCCAGTATCCGGGCGAATATGAAGCGGAAAACCGGAAACTGGCCGCCACACACCTCGACATCGACCCGAACATCTGGCGCAACCTGGAAGCGCTGGCGGTGTCGCTGAAGGTCACGGTGCCATACCAGTAAGGCGCGGGAATGGCACAATACCCGCCATGCAACGTCTCTGGTCGACCTTCCTGAAGATCATCGTGCTGGCCACCGTGGCCGGCGCGCTGCTTGCCGCGCTGGCCGTGCTGATGGCCAGCCGGCAGCTTCCTTCGCTCGACGCGTTGACGGCCTTCCGCCACACGCCCGACTACGTGCCGATCCGCCAGTTTCCGCAGGCCCTGCCCGACGCCGTGGTCACCATCGAGGATGACCGCTTCTACGTGCACGACGGCATCGACTATGTCGGCGTGATCCGCGCCGGCATCGCCAACCTGTCGGACGATCTCTCGCAGGGCGCCTCCACCATCACGATGCAGGTCGCGCGCAACTTCTACCTGTCGCGCGACAAGACCTATACACGCAAGCTGTACGAGGTGTTGCTGTCTTACCGGATCGAGCGCGCGCTCACCAAGGACGAGATCCTTGAGCTGTACTTGAACAAGATCTACCTGGGGCAGGGCGCCTACGGCTTCGCGGATGCCGCGCAGACGTACTTCGGCAAACCGGTGGCGCAACTGACGCTGGCCGAGTGCGCGATGCTGGCCGGGCTGCCCAAGGCGCCCTCGGCCAACAACCCGGTCGCCAATCCACGCCGCGCGCGCCAGCGGCAGGCCTACATCCTGCAACGCATGCTGGAAACCAACCGCATCACGCGCAGCCAGTACGACAGCGCGTTGCTGGAGCCGCTGCGGCTGCGCTGATCAGGCCCGTGCGGCCGCCGGTTCCAGTTGCGCCCGGTGGCGCGTGACGGCCAGTTGCACGATGTCATCCAGGCCATGCGCGCCTTCGTCGACGCGGGCCAGCAATGCCCGCCGCATGCGCGGCTCCCAAAAGCGCTTGAGATGCGAAGCAATGTCCGCGATGGCTTCGTCGCGGTCCGGCATCGCCTCGAAGAAGCCGCCGATCTGGTTCGCCATCTTGACGAGGTTGTCGGTATTCATGCCGCGTGGGTTCCGTCTTGCAGTCGATGGGGATGGGAATAAACGACATGGCCGCCGGCACGCACGAATCCGGCCAGCGTGATGCCCGCCTGCGAGGCGAGCCGCACGGCCAGCGCGGTCGGACCCGACACGGCGGCAAGCACGCCCGCGCCGATCGTCGCCGTCTTCAGCACCATCTCGTAGCTGGCGCGGCTGGTAACGATGACCGCCCCGCGCGACAGGTCCTCACCGCTGCGCGCGAGTGCACCGGCAAGCTTGTCGAGCGCGTTGTGCCGGCCCACGTCCTCGCGCACCAGCGACACCTGCCCGTCCGCGCGCAGCCACGCGGCCGCGTGCGTGGCGCCGGTACGTTGCAGCAGCGCCTGGCGTTGCTGCAGTTGCGCGAAGGCCGTCTGCAACGTGGCGGCGTCGAAGCACGCATCGCTGCGCACCGGCGCGGGCTGGCGCATCACCTGTTGCAGCGACTCGGCCCCGCACAGCCCGCAACCGGTGCGGCCCGCCAGCGTGCGCCGACTCTCTTTCAGTCCTTGGAAAGCCTGCGACGCGATCCGCAGCCGGACCGCGATGCCATGCTCGCGCGGCTCGGTCTCGATGTCGTAGACGTCGCGACGCGTCGACACGATGCCCTCGGTCAGGCTGAAGCCCAGCGCGAAGTCCTCCAGGTCATCCGGCGTCGCCAGCATCACCGCGTGCGAGATGCCGTTGTACTCCAGCGCGACCGGCACCTCCTCGGCCAGTTCGTCCGGTGCGAGCTGGCTTTCACCGTTGCGCCAGCGGCTGACGGCAAAGACGGCATGCGAGGCGGGCAAGCCGTCGTCGGCCGGTGTTGCCTCATGTGGCAGCAGCCAGCGCGTCATGACCGGCTCCCGTCAGCCAGCGCCGGCTCCGCGGCGGCGCGCAGCAGCTCCAGTTGCTGCGCATGGAAATCCTGGTAGCGGCGCTGCCACGCGGACGGCTGCGCCACCGGCATCACCTGCACCGCCGTCACCTTGTACTCCGGGCAGTTCGTGGCCCAGTCGGAATTGTCGGTGGTGATGACGTTGGCGCCCGATTCGGGGAAGTGGAACGTGGTGTAGACCACCCCCGGCTGCATGCGCTCGCTGACGATGGCCCGCAGCACGGTCTCGCCGGCGCGGCTTTGCACGCCAACCCAGTCGCCGTCCTTGATGCCGCGCTCCTGCGCGTCGTGGGCATGAATCTCCAGCCGGTCCTCGTCGTGCCAGCGCACGTTCTCGGTGCGGCGCGTCTGTGCGCCGACGTTGTACTGCGACAGGATGCGGCCGGTGGTCAGGATCAGCGGGAACGCGCGATTGACCTTCTCGGTCGTCGGCACGTACTTCGTGATCATGAACTTGCCCTTGCCGCGCACGAATGCGTCGACGTGCATCGTCGGCGTGCCTTCCGGCGCATCCGCATTGCACGGCCACTGGATGCTGCCAAGCTCCTCCAGACGCGGGTAGCTGACACCGGCGAACGTGGGCGTCAGCCGCGCGATCTCGTCCATGATCTCGGACGGGTGCTGGTAGTGCATCGGATAGCCGAGCGCGTTGGCGAGCAGCATCGTCGCCTCCCAGTCGGCATAGCCGGCCTTGGGCGGCATGACCTTGCGCACGCGCGAGATACGGCGCTCGGCATTGGTGAACGTGCCGTCTTTCTCCAGGAACGACGAACCCGGCAGGAACACGTGCGCATACTTGGCGGTCTCGTTCAGGAAGATGTCCTGCACGACGATGCAATCCATCGACGACAGCGCCTCGGCCACGTGCTGCGTGTTGGGGTCGGACTGCACGATGTCCTCGCCCTGGCAGTACAGGCCCTTGAAGCTGCCGGCCAGCGCGGCCTCGAACATATTGGGAATGCGCAGGCCCGGCTCGGGGCTGATCTCCACATTCCACGCGCTCTCGAACATACCGCGCACGGTGGCATCGGACACGTGCCGATAGCCCGGCAGTTCGTGCGGGAACGAGCCAATGTCGCACGAGCCCTGCACGTTGTTCTGCCCGCGCAGCGGATTGACGCCCACGCCCTCGCGACCAATATTGCCAGTCGCCATCGCCAGGTTGGCGATGCCCATCACCGTGGTCGACCCTTGCGCGTGCTCCGTGACGCCAAGGCCGTAGTAGATGGCGGCGTTGCCGCCGGTGGCGTACAGGCGCGCGGCGCCACGCAGTTGCTCGGCGGGAACGCCGGTGGCCTCGGCCAGCGCCTCGGGCGAGTTCTCCGCGCGTGAGACAAACTCGCGCCACTGCTGGAACGCCCGCTCCTCGCAACGTTCGGCAATGAAGGCCTCGTCCAGCAGCCCTTCCGTGACGATCACGTGCGCCATCGCCGTGACCACCGCCACGTTGGTGCCGGGGCGCAGTTGCAGGTGGTAGTCGGCACGGATGTGCGGCGACTCCACGAGATCGATGCGGCGCGGGTCCACGACGATCAGCCTGGCCCCTGCGCGCAGGCGCTTCTTCATGCGCGAGCCGAACACCGGATGGCCGTCGGTCGGATTGGCGCCGATCACCATGATGACGTCGGCCTTCTCCACCGAGCGGAAGGTCTGCGTGCCGGCAGACTCGCCAAGCGTCTGCTTCAACCCATAGCCGGTCGGAGAATGGCAGACCCGCGCACAGGTGTCGACGTTGTTGTTGCCGAAGGCCGCGCGCACGAGCTTCTGCACCAGGTAGCCCTCTTCGTTCGTGCAGCGCGACGACACGATGCCGCCAATCGACTCGCGGCCGTGCTCGGCCTGGATGCGCCGGAACTGCGCGGCGGCGTAACCGATGGCTTCCTCCCACGACACCTCGCGCCACGGGTCGGTGATCTTCGCGCGGATCATCGGCTTGAGGATACGGTCCTGGTGGGTCGCATAGCCCCAGGCGAAGCGCCCTTTCACGCACGCATGCCCCTCATTGGCCTGCCCGTTCTTGTACGGCACCATGCGCACCACTTCGTTGCCTTTCATCTCGGCCTTGAACGCGCAACCGACGCCGCAGTAGGCGCACGTCGTGACGGTGCTGTGCGTGGGCTGTCCAAGCTTGATGACCGAGGTCTCGGTCAGCGTGGCGGTCGGGCATGCCGTGACGCAGGCGCCGCAGGACACGCAGTCGGATTCCATGAACGGCTGGCTGGTGCCGGCCGCCACGCGCGAGTCGAAGCCGCGTCCGCTGATGGTCAGCGCGAACGTGCCTTGCGTTTCCTCGCACGCGCGCACGCAGCGGTTGCAGACGATGCACTTGGACGCATCGTAGGTGAAGTACGGATTCGACTCGTCCTTCGCCAGTGCGTTGTGCGTCGCGATCGGCGCGGCGCTGTCGTTGTATCGCACCTCGCGCAGGCCGACTACGCCGGCCATGTCCTGCAGTTCGCAGTTACCGTTGGTGGGACACGTGAGGCAATCGAGCGGGTGGTCGGAGATGTACAGCTCCATCACGCCACGGCGCAGGTCGGCAAGCTTGTCGCTCTGCGTGCGGACCGTCATGCCGGCCTCCGCCGGCGTGGTGCACGAAGCCGGGTAGCCGCGCCGTCCGTCGATCTCCACCAGGCACAGCCGGCAGGAGCCAAACGCCTTCAGGCTGTCGGTGGCGCAGAGCTTGGGCACGCTGACGCCCGCCTCCACGGCGGCGCGCATGACCGACGTGCCGGCGGGCACGGTGACGGCCACGCCGTCGATCTCCAGCGTGACGGACTGGGCCGAAGCGCTCTTCGGCGTGCCGTAGTCGATATCGTTGAGCGTGTTCAAGGGAGGTCTCCCGGAGCGGTCTCTGGTATTTGGGGGCGCGAGGGTCCGGGCCAGTCAGGCCGCACGGGCCGGCGTGGGCGCGAGGCCGAAGTCCTCGGGGAAGGCGTCGAGGGCGGACAGCACCGGGTACGGCGTCATGCCGCCCATCGCGCACAGCGAGCCGTGCAGCATGGTGTCGCACAGGTCGCGCACCAGTGCCACCTGCTTGACGGGCTGGTCGCCCGCGAGAATGCGGTCGATCACCTCCACGCCGCGCGTCGAGCCGATCCGGCACGGCGTGCACTTGCCGCACGACTCGATCGCGCAGAATTCCATCGCGTAGCGCGCCTGCCTGGCCATGTCGACGGTCTCGTCGAACACCACGATGCCGCCGTGGCCAACCACCGCGCCGAAGGCGGCAAAGGCCTCGTAGTCGAGCGGCGTGTCGAAGCGCGACTCGGGCAGGTACGCGCCGAGCGGCCCGCCCACCTGCACCGCGCGGATCGCGCGGCCGCTGCGCGTGCCCTGACCGTAGTCGATCAGCAGTTCGCGCAGCGTGACGCCGAACGCCTTTTCCACCAGGCCGCCCTGTCTGACGTTGCCCGCCAGCTGGAACGGCAGCGTTCCGCGCGAGCGGCCCATGCCGTAGTCGCGATAATGCGCCGCGCCACGCGCGAGGATCACCGGCACCGTCGCCAGCGAGATCACGTTGTTGATCAGGGTCGGCTTGCCGAACAGCCCTTCCAGCGCGGGCAGCGGCGGCTTGGCACGCACAACGCCGCGCCGGCCTTCCAGGCTCTCCAGCAGCGCGGTTTCTTCGCCGCACACGTAGGCGCCGGCGCCCTTGCGCACTTCCAGACGGAAGCGCCGCCCGCTGCCGCGGATGTCGTCGCCCAGCCAGCCCTGCGCGGTCGCGATGCCAATCGCGGATTGCAGCACGGCGATGGCATGCGGATACTCGGATCGCACATAGACGTAACCCTGCTCGGCACCGACGGCCAGGCCGGCAATGGTCATGCCTTCGATCAGCATGAACGGGTCGTCCTCCATCACCATGCGATCGGAGAACGTGCCGGAGTCGCCCTCGTCGGCATTGCAGACCACATACTTGACCGCGGCGGCCGCGCCCAGCACGGTGTTCCACTTGATGCCGGTCGGGAATGCCGCGCCGCCGCGCCCGCGCAAGCCGGAGTCGGTCACCTCCTGCACGATGGCCTGCGGCGTCATGCCGAGCGCGCGCTCCAGCCCTTTGTAGCCCTCGTGCGCGCGGTAGTCGTCGAGCGACAGCGGATCGGTCAGCCCCACGCGCGCGAATGTCAGCCGCTCCTGCTTCTTCAGGAACGGGATCTCCTCGGTGACGCCCTGCGCCAGCGAATGCTCGCCGCCATGCAGGAACGCTGCGTCAAACAGCCCCGGCACATCGCCCGCCTCGACCGGGCCGTAAGCCACGCGACCACGCGCGGTGCGCACCTCGACCAACGGCTCCAGCCAGAACATGCCGCGCGAGCCATTACGCACGATGCGCACGGACTCGCCCCGCGCTGCGGCCTCGCGCGCGATGGCGCGCGCCACGTCGTCGGCGCCCAGCGCCAGCGCGGTGGAATCGCGCGGCACGAAAACGGTGATTGGGCTGGCGCTCATGCCTGGGCCTCCTCTTGCGCGCGCATCGGCACGTCATCGGCCCGCAAGGCATGCATCAGCGCATCGAAGCGCGCGGCATCCACGCGGCCATGCAGTTGTTCGCCGATCATCACCGCCGGCCCGCACGCGCACTGCCCCAGGCAATACACCGGCTCCAGCGTGACGCTGCCGTCGGCTGTGGTCTCGTGGAAATCGCAGCCGAGCGCGCGGCGCGCGTGGCTTGCCAGCGCGTCGGCGCCGACCGCCTGGCAGGCCTCGGCGCGGCACACCTGCACCACGTGCCGGCCTGCCGGCTGTTCGCGAAAGTGGTGATAGAACGTGATGACGCCATGCACCTCGGCGCGCGACAGGTTCAGCGCACGGGCGATCACGGGCACGGCGTCGGGCGGCACGTAACCCTGCGTATCCTGGATCGCATGCAGGATGGGCAACAATGCGCCGGGCATGTCGCGGCGCGCTGCAACGATGTGAGCGATGCGTGCGATGGCGTCGGCCTGTGCTTCTTGGGGGGCGGTGTGGTCCGGCATGGCGTTTCCTCCCGGCGCGCGAGGCCCAACAGACCTGGCGGCCTGCGAGGGAGCGCGACGCGATATATGCTATTTTTTTCCTATTTGGGGGCTATCTACCGTGGCCTTGTGGCCTTGGACGCGACTATATGCAAGTGCCGGCAGCCGTTCAATATGCTATTTTTCACATATGATCCGCGTCTCGATCCACCCCCATCTGCAGATTCGCGACGACGCCGCGCCGGCGCAGGCGGCGCTCGACGTGTCGCGACTCGTCGCGTTGCTCGGCCATATCGAGGACACCGGCAACATCGCCCGCTCGGCCGAGGCGGTTTCACTGTCCTACCGCTACGCATGGGGCATCCTGCGCGATGCCGAGACGCTGTTCGGCGGCGCCCTGATCGCCAAGACGCGCGGCCGTGGCTCGGCGCTGACACCGCTGGCGCAGCAGTTAGTGTGGGCGAGCAAGCGCATCGCCGCGCGCCTGTCGCCAACGCTGGACAGCCTCGCGTCCGAGTTGGACATCGAGTTGAAAAAGCTGATGGCGCAGGCCGACCCGGCCGTGCGGCTCTTCGCGAGCCACGGTTTCGCGGTGGCGGCGCTGCGTGACTTCCTCGATGAACACCAGGTGCGCCACGACCTGAAGTATTGCGGCAGCCTGGAGGCCGTGGCGGCGCTGGCGGAAGGGGCGTGCGACATCGCGGGCTTCCACGTGCCGATCGGCGAATTCGAGCGCGAGACGCTGGCGCGCTTTGCCGCCTGGCTGCGGCCGGACACGCACTGCCTGATTCACCTGGCGGTGCGCGCGCAAGGGCTGTTCGTGCGGCCCGGCAATCCGCTGCGGATCCATGCGCTGGAAGATCTCGCGCGGCCCGAGGTGCGCTTCGTGAACCGCCAGGTCGGCTCCGGCACGCGGTTGTTGCTCGACCTGATCCTGCAGGCGCGCGGTATCGACCGCAACCGCATCGAGGGCTATAGCAACGGCGAGTTCACGCACGCCGCGGTGGCCGCCTATATCGGCAGCGGCATGGCGGACGTGGGCTTCGGCGTGGAAACCGCGGCGCGGCGGTTCGGGCTGGAATTCGTTCCCGTGCTCAAGGAGCGCTACTTCTTCGCGATCGAAACGAAGATGCTGCAAAGCCCGGCGCTGGCCGGCGCCGTGGCGGCGCTGCGCAGCGGCGGATTTCGGGAGCGGGTGGATGCGTTGCCCGGTTATGACGCAAGCCTGACGGGCACGGTACAGACGCTGGAGGAGGCGTTTGCCGGCTACGGCGCGCTACGGCACTAGCCCGAGTCGCCGCCCTCGCCCGGCGACGGAACAAGGGCGAGGGCGCCGGATCAGCGGCCCGAGGACTCGCTGGCCGACCGGTGGACGTCGGCGGGTTCGGCCGATTCCACGCGAAGGATCGCGGCCCAGGCGTTTGGCGTGCGCGGTGCAACCACCACGCCGCGCACACGCACGGCGCGACCGCTGAGCGCGGTGGCGCGTTCGGCGGTCATGCCCTCCAGGTCCCAGCTTTCGCCGGCACCGGTGACGAGTACCGGATGCTGGAATGGCACGTTGCCGCGAATGCGCAGCGTGCCGGACATCTCCACGCTGTCTCCCGCGGCGCCGCCCGCGCTGCCGACGCAGGCCGCCAGCAGCGCGCCGGCCAATGCCGGCACGCACAGCCGCAGCAGCCGCCACGCGCCCGCCGGGCGCGGGCGCTTGCCGTGCAAGAGCGATGGTGCTGTCATCGGGCGACGATCAGTACACCACCACCGACAGCGTGCTGCCCGCCGGCACGCGCACCTTGTCGGTGTACGTGCCGTTGACGGCGGCGCGCTTGAGCGGGAAGCTGCCATACGGCATCAGCAACAGCGGTGCCGTGGTCGGCAGCTTGCGCAGTGAACCGTAGAGCGCCGGATCGATCTGCGGCAGCGTGAAGCCACCCTCGTTGCGACCCGGATAGCCGTAGCCCGTGGGCGTGCTGGCGGCCGGCATCAGCGTGTTCGAGGTCGTGGTCCAGCGCAGCAACTGCTCGTTCAGGCTGGAGGCCGGCGCGACCGAGCGGATCGCCTGGTCGAGCGCGGTCTTCGAGTCCATGCTGCCCTTGGTGGCCAGCAGGTTCTTGAAGAATGTCAGACCCAGTTGACGGTTCAGGAATCCGCCAAGGCTGCCGGAAACCGAGTAGCTGTCACAGCCGTCAGGCTCCTGGCCGACGAAGGCGACCAGGTTGCAGTTATAGCTGCCGGTTCGGACATAGTCGGCAAAGCGCACGTCGCGAATGGCGTTGTAGGTCGAATCGATGGTGTAGCTGGCGAAGTCCTCCATCATCATCGCCGTCATTTCGTCCAGCCACGTGTCGAACACGTAGTCCTTACCGAAGCTCACGCCGCGGCGATAGAAGTTCTGCATGTGCATGCCTTCATGCGCCATGGTCATCTTGATCGCCTTGCGGCCCGCCGTGCCGCCGAGGTAGAGCGTCTCGGCATCCAGGTACAGCGACACCGACTCGTTGCTGGTCGCGCGCGCACCGGATGCGGTCTTCGTCATCGCGTTCAGGCCCCAGAAGTAGCCCACGGTGCCAAAGGCCTTGGCATCCTTGTTGAAGTTCAGGACGACGATGTCGATCGGCTGGCCGGTGCCGCCGATGAAGTCGGAGGGGAAGCTGTGCGTTCCCCACAGCGGGCCGCCGACGGAGACCAGCATGTCGTAGATCTTGCCGGGGTCCGCGAAGCTCTGAATCAGTTCGTCCTGCAGCGCGTCAGTCACCTTGCCCGTGCCGCTCTCGCCCTGTTCAACCCATAGATTGACGGTGACGGCACCGCCGGCAACGGTTGCCTGCTTGAGCAGCGTGGCCTGGCGCAGGGTCTGGTCGCTGTGATACCAGCCGCGCGTGTCGTTGATGACGGCCTGTTGCACCGGCGGCACGCTCATGATGCTGCGCAGGGCGGACGATTCGCCGAGCACCTTGACCCAGCCATTGCGGTTGAATTCGGCGATCTCGCGATGGGCGCGCTCGGCGGCGTCATCGGTGCCGGCGACAACTGCAGACAGCGACTTGGCCGACAGTCCCGTCACCGACGGATCGAGCGACGACAGCGCGAGGCCGGGCACGAGCTGCGACTGGCCGGTGGTATTCGTCAGCACCACGCCGATCGACTGGCCCGCAATCCCGTTGATGGCGTACTGCACGTCCGCGGCCGCGCCGCTGGTGTTGGCGCGGCTCCAGATCCCCACGCCGGAACCGGCGTAGGTGCTGCCATTGGTGGCGCCGCAGCCGGCGCACGCGGCGTCCAGCCCGGTAATCGTCAGCGGCGCGGCGGGCGCCGGCGGCGTGGTAGTCGCGGGCGGTGTCGTCACCGGCGTGGACTGCGTGGTCGTGGTGGTTGTGGCACCGTCGCCACCGCCGCCACCGCACGCGGCCAGCGCGATCGAAGCGAGTGCGGCGGCCAGCGGGCCGCGGCGCAGAAGAATACGTGTACTGCCCATCCGAGAAACTCCCTGTCAAAGGTTATCGGCGGCATCTGTCCGATGACCGCTTATTTTTATTGGCTACGGGATTATCGGCGAGCGGCGCGACACGCTTAAGGAATTTTTTTGCCCCACCATGGTTGGGGCTTGCGCATCGTCCGCGCGGTTCAGTAGAACTCGGGGACGATCATCGACGCCGGCACCGGCTGGCGCAGGTAGTCCGCGTGGCGCTCGCGCTCGGGCAGCACGATGGCCGGGCTTTCCGGCTCCTGGTACGGCATCTGGCCGAGCAGGTGGTGAATGCAGTTCAGCCGTGCCCGCTTCTTGTCCACGGCCTGCACCACCCACCACGGCGCCTCTGGAATGTGGGTGCGCTCCAGCATGATCTCCTTGGCGCGTGTGTAGTCCTCCCAGCGTCGGCGCGACTCCAGGTCCATCGGACTGAGCTTCCACTGCTTGAGCGGATCGTGAATGCGGGAGAGAAAACGCAGATGCTGCTCCTCGTCGGTGATCGAGAACCAGTACTTGACCAGCTGGATGCCGGAGCGCGTCAGCATGCGCTCGAATTCGGGCACCGAGCGGAAGAACTCCTCGTACTGCTCGTCGTTGCAGAAGCCCATCACGCGCTCCACGCCCGCGCGGTTGTACCAACTGCGGTCGAACAGCACGATCTCCCCGGCTGCCGGCAGGTGCGAGACATAACGCTGGAAGTACCACTGCGTGCGTTCGCGGTCGTTCGGCGCCGGCAGCGCGGCCACGCGGCACACGCGCGGATTGAGCCGCTGCGTGATGCGCTTGATCACCCCACCCTTGCCCGCGGCGTCGCGGCCCTCGAACAGGATCACCACCTTGTGGCCGGTGGCAACGACCCAACTCTGCAGCTTGACCAGCTCGCCCTGCAGCCGGAACAGCTCGCGGAAATATAGCTGGCGTTGCGCGCGCTCCTCGTCGCCACCCGCACCGGCCAGAGCCGCCGAGTCGCGATCGTCGATCTCCAGCTCGAGTTCCTCGTCATACTGATCGGCCACTTCGCGGTGAATGCGGCGGATCAACTCGTCATCGTCGTATGGCATGGCACGCTCCCAGGGCGTTGCTGTCGGGCGCGCCCGATGCTAGCAGGGTTGGATGGCAGATTCATGAAGGCCGCGACGGCCCGCCGCAGCTAGCCGCTAGGCGCCCTGCTTGCGGAACGCCCAGCGCCCGGCCAGCGCGGTAAAGCTGGCAACCAGCGCCACCAGCACCCAGAAGCCGTGCGGATTTTCGGCCAGCGGCACCCCACCGACATTCATGCCAAAGAAGCCGGCGACGATGTTGATCGGCAGCGCCAGCACCGTCACCAGCGTCAGCATGAACAGCGTGCGGTTGGTTTCCTCGTTGAGCTTCGCGGCAATCTCTTCCTGCAGCAGCTTGATGCGCTCGACCAGCGCGGCCAGGTCGCTGAGCACCAGCGAGAACTCTTCGGTCGATTCGCGCAACTCCTGCAAATCGCCTTCCTGAGCCCACGCGGGCGGGCGATTGAGCAGCCGGAACATCGCGCCCGGCTCCGGCGCCAGCAGGCGCTGCAAGCGCACCAGTCCGCGCCGCAGGGCGCCCAGTTCGGCGCGGTTGCCGCGCAGGCGCTGCGACAGCAACTGGTCCTCGATCTTGTCGACGGACACACCGGTCTCGCGCACGATCTGCACGAGCACATCCGCCTGGTCGCGCAGCAGGTGCACCAGCAGGTCGAGCGGCGAACGGAAGCACTCGCCACGCCGCACGGCTGCGCGCAGTTTGTCCACCGAGCGCAGCGGCCGCGCCCGCGCCGTCACCAGCAGCCGGCGGTCGGCGCAGGCCCAGAGCGTTGACACGTCGGTGGAGGTCACGCCGAAGTTGTAGGTGACATCGTTGACCACGGCCAGCAGCGCGGGGTCTTGCCGTTCGATGCGGGTCGAATGCGAGCCCTGGCGCAGCGCCTCGAAGAAGTCCTCGGGCAGGCCAAGCTGGCCTCGCATCCAGCGCTCGCAGGCGCTGTGCGACAGGTTGAAGTGCAGCCACAGGAAGGCGCCACCGGGCGGCTCGCCTTGCGCCCCGGCCGCCTTCAGCCACACCAGCGCAGCCGCGGAATCGATGTCTTGCGCGGACTCGCCGGGGGCAAATCGGAAGCCGCTGACCAGCCCGACCGGATCGGAGCCATAGCCGGATTCGACGATGCCTGTTTGCATGGGACTCCCCGTTTTCGCAGAATAGTTCGCACGCGCCATACGCTAGCAGAGTCGTATGACAATCGCGGACATGGCTCAACGGGGAGAAGGCGTCGCACCGGAACAGGAGGCCCTGTTCTTCCTTGTGGCGCGACAGGCGCAAGGGCTGCGCCGCCGGGGGCAGGCATCGCGGCGGGAGCATGGCACGCGGAGTGCGTTGGTGCTCCCGTCGCGACGGCCTTCACGCCGTCATTTGGACGCGACTTTCGGTGCCGCGCTGAACGTCTTGTTGGAGATCTTCCAGACGCCGTCGATCTCGAGCAGGTTCATGTAGTCCGTGAAGGCGACTTCCGGATATTGCAGGACGACCTTGGCGGTGCCGGCGTTGCCGACCACGTCGAAATGGGTGATGAAGCGCTTGCGCTCGGCCTCGTCGGCGGCGGGCTGGCCCTGGAAGCGCGCGGAGAATTCGTCGACGGTCAGCGAATGCAGCACGCCGTCGCGGAACGAGTTGATCCGGGCATCCGGATGAAAGGCGAGGCGCATGTACTCGGCCTTGCCGGTGATGTGAGCCTTCAGGTAGTTCTCGATCGGCTCAAGCGCCGCCACATGCTGTGACGTCAGGCCTGCTTCGCAAAATGTCATGCTGTCTTCCTCCTCGTGCGGGGTCGGCGCGGGCGGATCGCCCATGCCACGATTGTCAGAGGATCTGATTGTATTCCAGTTTTGTATGCAAAAACAGGCGGAGATTGCCTGTTCGGGTATGACAGGAATGAGCCACCCAAACGGGCACGCGGGGCACGCGCGACGCTCGCGCCCCGCAAGCAGGGACTCACGGTTTCGATGCCGTACCGGGGGATGTGCCGGCAGCGCCATCATGAGGATCCATGTTGCTGCCCGCCGTTTCGCCCGGATGCTTGCTTGCGGCATGCTGCGCCTTGGCGCGGCGGATGCTCGCGTCACTCATCGGGTGTTCGTTCCCATTCGTCATCGTTCCGTCGTGCCTGCTCTGCTGGAGTTCCCGCGTGACATCCTGCCGGGTCTTTCCGGTCGCCTGCTGGGCGGATTGCGCATACGCCGTGCCATAGAGGGACACGATCGCCATCGCGATGATTGCTGATCTCATGATGAACTCTCCTTGTCGAGGCTGATAAAAGGTTAATTAGCCTTTATGTCATGCTAGACAATGAAGATTTCCCGCTCATGAAGCGAGAATTACATTCAGGTCATTCAGAGGGGTTTTGTCCGAGACAAGGGATAAAAGCAGCGGTGCGCGTCAGGCGACCTGGCAAGCCGGCGGCATTGAGGATGCGTCGCACCTGGCGCCGCAAGAAACAAAAAGCCTCGGGTGTCCCGAGGCTTCAAATCGTGTACGACTGGCGGGATGTCATTGGCGCATCCCGCTTTCCTTCAAATCCGCGGCCATTGAAACGTCGATACCACGACGTTCACAGCCGTTTCAAATTCCGATACTGGTGGGTCTATCGGCTGATTCCATGTTTCAGCCAATATTCCCACGACATCGCAGGCCAATCAGCCAGCGAAATTTTTGCCGGCGAAGTCCCAGTTCACGACATTCCAGAATGCCTCGACGTACTTCGGACGGGCATTGCGGTAGTCGATGTAGTAGGCGTGTTCCCACACGTCGCAGGTCAGCAGCGGCTTGGC